>CERS01081872.1_pt1 | contig 18227 bp, 15 predicted proteins | sample 356251 | NCBI WGS metagenome assembly CERS01 (sample SAMEA2621020, study PRJEB7988) | marine metagenome | isolation source: saline water (ENVO:00002010), including
TCATGAATGTTAATATATTTAAGGATAATACAGAGTGTAATAGAAAGTTAGCAGAGTATCTAATTAATGAATATCTAACTAAAGATAAAAATATTGCAATTTCTGGTGGATCTACACCAATTGGATTATTTAATGAGGTTCTTAAATTAACAAATAAAGATTTCAAAGTTAAGTCAAGAATATTTTGGGTTGATGAGAGGTGTGTTGAACCAACATCTGATGAGAGTAATTACGGTTCAGCACATAAAAACTTTTTAAGTAAAATGAATATCCCCAAAGAAAATATTTTCAGGATAAAGGGTGAAAAAAAATCTTCTGAAGAGGCTCAATCATATACTAGACTACTAAGCAAGGAGGTTGACTTAGTAGATAATTTACCCTCTTTTGATTTATGTATTCTTGGAATTGGAGGCGATGGTCATACAGCATCTATTTTTCCACATGAGTTAGATAAGTTAATTAAGATTAACCATTGTGTTGTAGGAACAAACCCTGACTCAGGACAGAAAAGAGTGAGCCTCTCACTGAATCAAATAAATAACTCTAAGGAGGTTATAATCCACGCATGCGGTTCAGGGAAGAGAGAAGTTATTGATGAAATTATTAGTAAAAAAGGTAAATACTTAGAATATCCTGCATCACATGTTAAACCTCTAAATAAAAAATTATCCTGGTACCTTGACTTTGGTTCTGCCGAAAATTTCATGAACTAAAAATGAAAAAAATTAAAATCAGTATTGGACCAGGATTTATTATAACCTCGGCATTCATTGGTCCTGGTACAATTACATTATGTACCTTATCAGGTATAGACTTTGGGTACTCATTGATATGGTGCATTGTATTCTCTATAATTGCCACTTCCTACCTACAGGAACTTAGCGCTAGAATAGGAGTCATATCAAGGCTAGGGCTTGGAGACATATTTAAATCAAACTCAAATAATTTAATTAAAAATGTTTTTTTTGTTTTTGTGTTTCTATCCTTATTTATTGGTAATTCAGCATATGAGTCAGGAAACATAAGTGGTACTGTAATGGGTATTGAAACCTTCACAGGAAGTGGAATGGTTCATGTACTTGGTAATGAAATTAATATTTTATCTATACTAGTTGCACTTATACTTATTTCAATAATAATATACGGTTCCTATAATTTATTTGAGAAGGCTCTTGTTGGACTTGTATTTACTATGAGTATAACATTCATAGTGACTGCAATATTATCAAAACCAGATCTCAGAGAAATATTTAATGGGTTAGTTCCCAGAATTAACGATGGAAACTTCATTTATGTAATTGGGTTAATAGGAACGACTGTGGTTCCCTACAATCTTTTTCTCCACTCTTACGTGGCAAAAAAAAAATGGAAATCCAAAAAAGAATATAAATCATCAATAATTGATACGTGCTTTTCTATATTTATTGGAGGAATTATCTCCATAGCAATAATTATTACATCAGCTGGGGCAAGGGGGTTAATTGATGGAAACGAAGTAAAAAATGCCGTTGACATTGGGAAACAGTTATCTCCATTCCTCGGAGATTTCTCTAAATATTTTATATCTATTGGTCTGCTTTCGGCTGGAATAACATCCTCCATAACAGCCCCTGTAGCTACTTCCTATGCCCTCTCAAGTATTTTTAATTACAAGCCAGAATGGAAAGATAAAAGTTTTAAGTTAGTTTCTGTGATAGTGATAATTATTGGATCAGTGTCCTCTTCTATCAGCTATAATCCCATCTATATAATTAAATTAGCTCAGTTTATCAATGGTTTATTTTTACCAATTATTGGAATATCCTTACTCTGGGCTGTGAATCAGTCCACGTTTTTAGGGAAAAATGTAAATACCACATACTACAACGGAATTGGAATATTAATCATAATTTTATCTGTTTTTATAAGCCTAAGAAGCTTAAGTCTATTATGAAGAAATATATTGATCTCAATTGTGATATGGGGGAATCTTTCTATGAGAAGAAAGTAGGAAATGACGAGGCTATTATGCCATACATAACATCTTGCAATGTTGCTTGTGGTTTTCACGGGGGAGATCCAAAAACCATAATTAAAACAGTAGAGCTAGCTATAAAAAACAATGTAAAAGTTGGGGCTCACCCTTCACTATATGACCTTAAGGGCTTTGGAAGGAGAAGAATGAAAATCAATGAGGGAGAGCTAATATCATTACTAATCTATCAGATCTCATCATTATATGGTATCTCAAAATACCTTGGAACTAATCTTCACCACGTCAAAGTACACGGTGCCTTATATAACATGGCATCTGAAGATGATCAAATTGCAAGATTAATAGTCAATACAGTTTCAGAAATAGATCCGAACCTAAAAATATATGGCCCTTCTATGTTAAAATGGAGGATTATTGCAGAGGAAGGAGGCCTAGAATACGTATCAGAAGTTTTCTCTGACAGAAACTATAACGACGACCTAACCCTAGTTGATAGAAAAAATCAAAATGCTATTATTAATAATAAAGATTTAGGTGTCGAACATGTTATGAGAATGGTTAAGCAAAATAAGGTTAAGACAATAAACGGTAATTATAAAGAAATTAAGGCTCAGACAGTATGTATACACGGAGACCAGAAACACGCTGTAAGTTTTGCTCAAAATATATCTGAAGAACTCTCGAAAATTAATCTTTATGAGAAAAAATTTTAGTTACGAATACCTAGGAGATAGAGCCCTCATAATTTCAATAAGTCAAGGTGACATCAATAAAATATATGATACTCACTCTTTCCTATCTCAAAAATTAGAAGATTTTGTTCTGGATTATGTTAAGACACCAGATTCTATTACTCTTTATAATGATCCATATAAAATTTCTGTAAAGGATTTATCTATAAAAGTCAAATATTTACTAGAGACAGAGTCTTTTAGTAAAAAAAAAAGAAAAGCAATAAGATGGAAAATACCTATATGCTTTGATGATTCATTTGGCTTAGATATTAAACATGTAAGTAAAAAAATAAATTTATCAACTAAAGAGATAATAGACAGACATCTAAAAGGAACCTATAAAATAAACATGATTGGTTTTTTGCCTGGATTCATCTATTTATCTGGTCTCGATAAAAAACTCTCCATCCCTCGAAAAAAAACACCTAGGAAAGAGATTCCAGAAGGCTCAATTGCAATAGCAAATAAGCAGACAGGGATATATAACATAAAGAGTCCCGGCGGATGGAATGTGATTGGAAACACACCATCTTCTCTATTTAATAAAAATTTAAATCCCCCTATCCGGATGAAAGAAGGAGATATAGTAAAGTTTTATGAGGTTAGTATGCAGGAGTACAATAACTTAAAAAAAAATGAAAAACAGTATTGAGATTTTAAGGTCAGGCTCATTATCAAGTATTCAGGATATAAAAAGAAAAAACTCAAGGATTTTCGGGATCCCAAGAAGTGGACCTATGGATAAAAAATCTCACATATTCTCTAATTGGCTAATTGGGAAGAATCCATCTGAAGAATCCATTGAAATGACATTAATTGGCTCAAAAATTAAATTTCACTTTGACACTTGTATATCTCTATGCGGAGCTAAATCTGAGTGTTACATAAACGATAAAAAAATACCTATGAATCAAGCTTTAAGTGTAGAAAATGGAGATATTCTTGACATAAAAAAAATAATAAATGGAAACTGGCTATACCTCTCAATATCAGGAAAAATCATATCTAACAGTTACTTTGAGAGTATGTCTACCTACGAAAAGGTAGGTATAGGTGCGAATAATGGTACAAAGCTATCAAAAGGTGATATGATAGAGTTTAAATCTTTTAAAAAAATTAATAAAAGAGAGGTTCCAAAAGGGTTAATAAATAATTTTAATGAAAATATTATCCGAGTCATAAAGGGACCTGAATATAGTTTATTTGAGAGTAAGGTTGACTACTTTACAGACAAGCCTTTTACAGTAAGCCCTTCAAGCGATAGGATGGGTATTAGACTTATAAGAATAGGAGAAAATATTAATTTTGATATAAGTATTAAAAGTTCTCCAGTTGTTGAAGGTACGATTCAAGTACCACCAGACGGTAACCCTATAGTACTTATGAGCGATTCTCAGACGACCGGTGGATATCCGCGACTCGGTGTTATCTCTAGTGTAGATATACCTAAATTATCTCAAATAAAACCAAATGAATACGTAAAATTTAGATTTATCACACTTGAGGAGTCAATCGGATTAGTAGATTACGACTTAAAAAAAGTGAAATCAAGAATAGGTATAGACTTAATCTCCTAAACTTCCTTTAAGTCTAGAAAATGAATCTTTTAACTCTTTGAATCTATCGTAAGCATCTTTTCCTGGTACCTGGTCAGCTCTCCCTAGCATAGACTGGAGATATCTGGTCTGATCTATGAGCATAGGCTGCATGTAGGTGCCTTTTGTAGTCACCAAAAGATCATATATGTCGTCGTATTCATCAGAATTAGATGACTTCATTTTTTCATCTAAATTAGTTTTGAATACCTTAAGTTCAGTTAAAAAATCTCTAATATTAAGTAAGAATTTCTCCTGCTCAAGGTAATCATCTGCTGACATCCCCTCAACCCTAGGATCTTCTAAAATTTTGAATGATTGTGAGAATTTAACCCCATCAATATCTAACAAAACTACGTATTTACCTGGTGAGACCATAGGCCCAGATCTAAATGATCTGTTCTCATTTTCGTCCCAAGAACCTCTGTGCCTCATATCCCAGCTAAATCTATTTAAACCTTTGTCTGTAGTTATCTTATTGCTTTTAAGTGAGACAAAGGTACTAGTTGACATCTGGTAGTCATCTACCCCCTCCTGATCTATTCCAGAGGAATATGAATTAATTAGGTTATCATCTTCACCGTAAACAGAGATAGTAACATTACCAACCTCATCATTTGATATAAAATAATCAAAATCAACTGCAGATGAAGGGTAAGATAGGTGTTCGTCGCTATATGACCTGTATCTATACCTGTGCGTATCATTTATTTTCAGCAGAACCTGTTCTGAGAAATCACCATAAGTTCTGAGTGGGGTGATATTATCTAATATCCAGAATGATCTTCCCATTGTTGATAAGACTAAATCATCCCTGTGCACTTTCATATCTGTGATTGGAGTGACTGGAAGGTTATTTTGAAGCTGCATCCAATTTTCACCATCATCAAAAGACACAAATACTCCAAACTCTGTACCAGCAAATAGTAACCCCTCTTTCACCGGATCCTCTCTTAAGACCCTAACTGGATAATCTGAAGGAATACCATCAGTTATTAACTTCCAGGACTTACCATAATTCTCTGTCTTGTAGATATATGGTTTCCAGTCTCCTAACTGATACCTTAAAACTGTCACATAAGCCTTAGCCTCTTTATGGTGTGATGGTTCTACTGAGTCAACTCTTCCTCCTTTAAGTTTATTATTAGGGGTAACATCATCCCAGTTTTTTCCTCCATCTCTAGTTACATGAACAGGTCCGTCATTAGCACCAATCCATATTAGACCTTCTCTTAGTGTTGACTCTCTGACAGAATAGATAGTACTATAAAACTCCTCACCTGTTATATCTCTAGTTATAGGAGAACCCGAGATAACTTGTTTATCAGGCTCAAATGCAGTTAAGTCTGGAGATATAGTCTCCCACGTCTCCCCTTCATCTGTTGTCTTGTGAAGGTACTGAGAAGCGTGATAAATAATATCTGGATTATGAGGAGAAACATGTATCGGCGATACTCTCTGAAACCTATACCTTAAGTCCCTAGGATTGTGACCATACATATTTGATGCTCCAACATAGTACTGCTTCTCTTGTCCCGTAACCTTGTTAAATACACCAAACCTACCTTTACAGTTAGAGTATACAATATTTGGGTTTCCTGGCTTAGGTACAGCTGGGCCGGTCTCACAGCCACCCGTATTAGTGATGAATGCATTGGGACCTGCCTGAACACTATATGGAGGTAAACTAGGAACAGAAACAGTTGAGTAGTTGTCTTGCTGACCACCATATAGCCAGTAAGGGTACTGGTCATCAACTTCTACCTGATATATCTCCGCTGTTGGTTGATTGAACTGAGTAGTCCAAGTATGTCCAGAGTTAAACGTTATGTTAGCTCCTCCGTCATTAGATTGTATCCATACCGAAGTGTCGTTAGGGTTAATCCATATATCGTGATTATCTCCATGAGGTGTGCTGTATGATTTCCACGTAGCTCCAGCATCTTTTGAAATCATAAACCTATTTGCGCTTGAATAAAGAATATCAGAGTTTAATGGGTTAGATTCAACATTTAAATAATAAAATGGTCTATTTACTAACTCTTCCCTACTATTCATGTGCTTGAAGGTTCTTCCTCTGTCCTCAGACTTATAAAGTCCTCCCTTTCCGTCCGAAGCCTCTACCATCAAAAATAACCTATCTGGTTTTGAGGGAGACACAGCAATATCTATCTTACCTATATACTTTGCTTCTACTCCTATATCTATCATATCCCACGATTTTCCTCCGTCCTCTGACTTATATGCACCACCATTAGTCGATCCACTGATTATGGTCCAAGGTTTTCTCTCAGCTCTCCAAGATGCAGCATAAATGACATCTGGATTATCTGGTGCGTACTCGACATCGACAATACCAATAGAATCTGAAATAAAGAGAATATTTTCCCAAGTTTTCCCTCCGTCTTTTGTGTGGTAAAGTCCCCTCTCTTTATTACTCTTAAAAGGTTGACCAATTGCTGCTACAAGTACATTATCTGGGTCATCTGGGTGAATTTCTACGGCACCTATCTGACCAACATCAGATAAACCTAAACTTTCCCATGAGTTACCTGCGTCGTCAGATCTGTACAGACCTTTACCAACAATAACATTAGACCTTAGCCCATCTGAGCCAGTTCCAACGTAAACTATTTCAGGATTTGGCTGGTAGACATTTATAGCACCTATAGATGGTGAATCAAAGTATCCATCAGAGATATTGAACCAGTTTAAACCTGCGTCGGTAGTCTTCCAGACACCTCCTCCAGTTGTACCCATATAGAATGTATTTCTCTCTGCAGAGACCCCGTGAACGGTTGTAACCCTGCCTCCTCTGACTGGACCTACATTTCTGTATTTTAAATTATCAATTATAGAGGCATCGTTATCAACGGAAGTTGACGACTCTTTATTATTGAATAGAGAAAAAACTGAAATTAAAAAAATAAGAAGCTTCATCATTTATTATTTAAATTATTGTAAACAGTATTTGTAATCATTATATCTTGAACTGCAACTCCGGTTAGGTCAGCTACACTTATATCATTCTGGTCAGATCTGATCTTTTCACCATTATCTATCACCTTTCCAAGTTCTATTAGGTTTTCTTCTTTCACAAGACCCAAATCAAGAGCATATTTTGTCTCTCCTCTCTCAAGACATTGTGGGATACTATCTACCACTAGAGAATGAGCCATACCTAATATCTCTGGATCTAACTCTCTCTTCTGAGGAGTATCTGATCCTACTGCGGTTATATGGGTGCCTGGGATTACATCAGATTTTCTTATAAGAGATTCATTTGCTGAGGTTGTGGTAACTATGAGATTGGATAGTTTGCATAATTCAGCTGAGCTGTCTACTTTTCTAACATTAAATCCAAATTTTGACATCTCATCAATATAGTCAATAATTTTTTTATTATCTCTACCTAGAATTACTACTTCCCTGCACTCAATAACATCTCTTAGGTACCTAAGTTGTAGCCTTGCCTGTATACCTGTACCTACTATACCAATATTTTTAACTTTATCCGGAGCTAGATATTTAGCACAGATTGCACCTGCAACTGCTGTCCTTACATTTGTGAGATACCCCTCGTCATGAAGTAGGCACTTCAAGTAACCAGATCTACTATCAAACATGACCATGACTCCATGACTGGATGAAAGACCTAACTTATAATTTTCAGTAAAACCAGAGGCAATTTTTATCACATAGTTGTCATGTCCCTTTATGTAGCCATATTTAATATGTACATCACCAGGAGGATGATCAAATAAGAGTTCTCCCACAGGTGGCACGACACTATTACCTTTTGAATACTCAACAAATCCAGTTTCAATAGGGTTAATCAGATCAACACCTTCAAGAGAATTAATTATTTCTTCTTTAGAGTAAACTTTTGCAATCATAGAATTGATTTTAAAGTGTTATTACCAATATTTCCACCACAAACAACTATAACAATATTTTTCATGCCTTTAAGTTTCTTGCTCATCTTGAGATAAGATGCTATTGCAACAGCAGCAGCGCCCTCAATAATTATCTTCTCATTATCGATGGTCTGAATAATTTGTGAAGCTATCTCGTCTTCAGTTACCAGACATGTATAGTCAATGTATTTTTTACAAATCTTGTGTGTAATAGAACCCTCTTCTACACCACCTGCAGAACCATCTGATAATGTTTCTTCAGATTCTGAATTAATAATATCATTTTCTTCTAGAGAGTTAATCATGATAGATGAGTTAACTGGAGAGCACCCAAAAACTTTTATAAGTGGATTCCTCGATTTAAGATAATGTGCAACTCCTGATATAAGACCGCCCCCACCTACTGTGATAAATATTGCATCAATTTCTGATAACTGATTATAAATTTCTACCCCAATTGTCCCTTGTCCAGAAATTACATCTAAATCATTGTAAGGAGATATAAACTCACAATTTTTTTCTCTAGAATACTTTATAGCCTCATGTTCTGCGTCGAGACAATCTTCACCAAAAGAAATTACTTCTGAGCCGTAACTTTGAATTTTTTTTATTTTAGATTTTTTTGCCCCATTTGGAACATAAATCCTACCACTTAGATTCTTAGTACTCAGGGCATAAGACACGGCAGATCCGTGGTTTCCTGAAGAGGCTGCAACAACCTCTTTACCCAGTGAATGAGAGGAATAAACTTTGTTAAGTGCACCTCTAACCTTAAAAGAGCCAGTTTTCTGTAAGTTTTCTAGTTTTAAAAATACATTTTGTGTTGATGATGACAACCTATCTGATTTTCTTAGTGGAGTCTCATAAATATATTTAGATATTCTATCTAAAGAATTAACAGATGATGGTATTTTCATTTTAATATTTTAATCCTGATTTAAGGATTTTTTAAATGGTATTAGAAATAAGTTCTTTAGTGATTTTATCTTTTTTTTATCCATGTATGTGTCGACACCATATACTATAGATTTCTGATCCTTAATATTAGTGTAAGTATTAAAAATTCTATCCCAAATGGAAAAAATATTTCCATAATTTGAGTCGGTGAGTGGTTGCTTATAATGATGATGGATCTTATGCATATTAGGAGTTACAAATAAAAATGAAATTATTTTATCTAACTTTTTTGGGATATCTATGTTTGCGTGTGTAATGTGAGCAAATAAGACTGAAAGACTCTGGTATAACATTACCATACCTATTGAGGCCCCTGAAATATAAACTCCAAGGATTGTGAAGCTGATTCTAAATAAAGTTTCACCAGGATGATGCCTTAAGCCAGTCGTAACATCAACATTCATATCACTATGATGTACAATATGAAATTTCCACATCCATGGTACTTTATGTTCAATAAAATGAATAAGATAAGCGCCTACAAGATCAAGTAAAAGCAAACTAATTATGACCTGAATATATAGAGGTAATTCGATGATGTGTATAATACCAATTTTATTTTGGGTGACAAAGATTGTTGACTCTAAAAGAACAAAAGCAAGACCAAAACCAATAACTGCAGTAGATAATGTAAAAAATAAATTTGTTACAGCATGTCTTGTTTTTTTATATTTGAATGAATAGAGAGGAATTATACCCTCTAATACCCAAAAAAAGACTATACCTCCTAGTAACACTGAAGTCCTAAAAGCAATTGGAACGTCACTAAAAAAAATAATTATATCACTCACGATAAGGATTTAATAACATTAAAGGTTCTGTCAATTTCTTCTTTGTTATTATAGATATGAACAGAATGCCTTAGTAACTCCTTACCAACAGACCTAGGCTGAAGTCTTTCTCTCTCCCAAAGTGTTTTTTGTAACTCAGGTCCATTGATACCATCTACCTTATAAGTAGTCAAACCAGCACATAAATCTTCGTTATGAGATGATACGATTTCAACATTTTCTAATTTCTTTAATCCATCTCTTAAGTACTTCCCTAGGTATTTTACTCTATTAATCCACTTTTCTCCACCAATCATATTAAAAAAGTCTATAGAAGCTTCTAAACCAACCCTAAGTGATGGATTTCCCGTTCCTGACTGCTGGAGGCTGAATCCTTTATCTTCCTTATTATCCCAGTTATAGCTTGATAGTGTTGGCCATATATCTTTTGATATAGAATTATTTAAATATAAAATTCCATTACCAGGCGGCGAAAGGAGCCACTTGTGAAGACTTGAATAATAAGCGTCACATGATAAATCTTTTAAATTTACATCAATTTGACCCACTGCCTGAGCTCCATCAATAACAGTGAAAATTCCTTTTTTTCGTGCATAGGCACAAATTTCTTTTATTGGCATAACAGTGCCATACACAGAAACAATATGTGGAATTGCAATAACTTTAGTCTTATCAGTAATTAATGATTTTACTGAATTTATAATATCTTCTTTATTGTTAGCTGGTACAGGGAGGATAGCTTGCTTATATACTATACCCTTTCTCTTTTCTAACTGTTTCCATGCAGCATAGCCACCTCCGTGTTCTTGATTCGTATTAATAACTTCATCACCCCTCTTTAAATTCAGTCCATGTGCAACAAAATTCATTCCAAATGTTGCGTTCTGTATTAGAGATATCTCCTTATAATCACAGTTAAGTATTAGTCCCAACTTCTCTCTAATATTTAAATAAGGATCATACCCAGCCAATAGATTAGGACCTTCTCCCTTATAATCAGTTTTTGCTCCGTTAATTGCATTATTCCTCATGTCATTAATTACTGTATTGAGAACGTAATTAGACTGAACACCCAAAGTGCCATTATTGAAATAAGTATCGTTTTTATCTGTTGGAAAAAGATTTTTAACATCAGCCCAAAATTCTTTACCTTCTTTGGATAAACCACCTTTTATACTCTTAAGATCAATTTCAGAGTTTGACTTATTGACAAAACTTAATGTTGATAAAGCACCTACGCCTAGAGCAGATTTAGAAATAAAAGATCTCCTTGAATTTTTCATGTATTTCACTAATAAATATAATTAAAAACGTTTAAAACTTATAACCAATCATAACTCCACCTCTGTAGGGAATCCATTGAGCACTGTAGTTAATTAAAGATAGTATATCATACCTTACTCCAGTATTTCTGTCAAAGCCTTCATATGTAGCTTTAGACCACCCTCCACCAAGGAAAGCATCTAACAGCCACCTTTCTTTTATTTTTTTTTGGAAACCTCCAGTTATGCCTGTGAAAATAATATATCCATATTGGTACTTATTTGAGGATGCATATGAACTGTTTTTTGATAATTTAAACATACCTGATCCAGCATGAACACCTACATAGAAGCCATTATTTAATTCACTAAAATGATACCTTATCTCGGGAAATATTTGATTAAAGACATAAGGTCTTTTATCATATTTAGTAGAAGTAACTGAATTCCAAAATGAAGTAGTTACATCTAACTGGAAAGTCATCTTTTTTGATACAGGAACTTCAACACCTATACCAGGCACACCCAAGACTGTTGTAGGTGCGTTAACCTTAATATATGTCTGTGAATAAATACTATATGATGTTAATAATAGAATAAAGAGAGTTATGTAAAATTTCATCAGTTAAAAAAGTACCACCTAACTCCCAAATCTAGTACTTTTTTTTGAGCGGGGTAATATGGAGTTACAAAATAACCACCGTACCTATCAAATTGATTAAAATGATTCATTTTTAGAAAAATCCTTAGATTATTCACCTGCATTGTAAAGAATATGTCAAACCTTAAATAACTCTCAAGTTGAAATTCATTTTGAACATAAAAATTTTGAGTTATCGGATTATAAGAATCACCGTAATACTCTGATCTAAAAGAAGTGATTGCTCCTAATTGAACAGGTATGGTATTATTAAACCATTTACCATTGTAATAAAGTTTTGAATAAAATTTATGTTTAGGGAAATTTAATATTCCTTTTCCTGATTTTGAGGAGACACTGTATGTGTATTTATTATCCATCTGAATAATGCTATCAAAAAAATTAAGTTTGAGATCTAAAATAAATTGATTAAAACTTATCAGTTCATTATGTTGCAAGTGGTTAGTTTCCACATAATATATATGGTCCTTAATTGTGTGGAAATTTATTGATGGTGAAAATATTAAAAAATTATTTTCAAGATTAATTTTAGCATTAATAACATTTAAGAAGGTTGAATTAAGATTATTATTCCAAGAATAATGATTTCCTTTATAATATTTTTGAAAAATAGTAGGTTCATATAACCCGCTCAAATAAGAGGCCTCAAATATTTTAGATTTAAAGTCTACCTTGAATCTATAGTCGCTTGTTTTCTTAATCTCAAAATTTCCAAATAAATCAAAACTTGAATTAACATATTTTATGTAAGTCCCTACATAAAATTCTGTAATATTATTTTCTAACAAATTGGTATTAAACATATAGCTACCAATAGTTCCATAAATATTATAATTTAATACCCTAGAATTACCCTTTATTCCTACCCTATTTGAGATACTTTTTACCTTAAATGAATCCTGAGTACTAATATTATTTGTTAGCTCATCATAAAAATCTATATTCTGAGATAAATTCATATCCTCATAGCTAAATTGTTCATTACTGAATTTAGTATGGTTATAAATTTTCAAATGATTACCTAATTTGTAATCCGTGTAAGACTCAAGTCTTAAGTTTTTATATAAGTTATTTATATCAATAAGCCTAACTTCAAAATCTTTATAGAGAAAAAACTTAAGCGGAAGTGAGTCAGTGACTAAATTCACGCCTCCAGTACCTAAGATATTATGATTTAATGTCATAAAATCAGTGTAGTGAGTGATTTTTTTATTTTTTGAATTATGAAAAACATTTAACCTTACAGATGAAGATTTTATGTTTTTATCCCCCTTATTTCTTATTGCACCGACTTGTTTATCAGAAGATATCCTATTAATTGCTAAGGTTAAATTCCAACTCTCGTTTACGTTACGAGAAAATTCAAAATCAACCTTTGAGCGTCCAAGACCACCAAAATATAAACCAAGATCTATAAAAGGAGATTTAGTGTCGTAAAGCTTTTCTAATGAAATATTTTTAATATAAGGTTTTAAAGATCCAAGTCCTGATCGAAGAGAAAATGATGATGGTATATTCAGATAAATATTATTTAATGGACTCCCTAAATTTCCTAAGTTTTGATATATAAACTCATTCTTTTCAGGTACAGATATGTCATAAATATTATTTAGTGTAGAATCTAACACTTGAAAAACCGTATCTGAAAAATGGAAGTTATCTTTATTAATATACGATGTAGTTCTCATTCCATATATGATTTTAGTTGAGTCATCTAACATAGTTCTCTGATTTAAACTTTCTTGACTTATCTCTTTTTTAGTTTTTTCTACTCTCTCTTGAGCAGAAGTAGAAAATGTACATATTGTAAGCAGAAATAGAAATATTATCCTCATTTACCTAAATAATTAGATATTGAATCATTAAATAAAAAAACAACCTTAATAGGCACATAATATACACTATAAGACCCTAAAACGTGTTTATATTCACATAATTTAACTGCATCTTTCTCTGTTGTGATTATTGATACATCTCTATCATATTTCTTAATTATTTTTAACAAGTCTTTATCTTTATACCTGTAGTGATCTTGGAATTGATAAGTATTAACTAATTTATATTTTGATTTTAAAAAATTAAAGAAACTATTTGGGTATGCGATTGATGATATTGCAACAACCTTTTTATGAATTTTTTTTCCAAAAACTTTTTTTGGTTTACCATATCGTATATGAGAAAATAATATAGGTGTATTTTTTTTTAAATATTTTTCTGCTTCGATAACAACCTCTTTCCTTTCGTTTTCATTCATTCTTATATCACACCCAGAAAACACAAGCAAATCTGCCCTGTCAGCATTTTTTCTAAATTCCCTTAACATCCCTACAGGAAATATATGATCCTTATAAAAAGGCTTATTAATAGCTGATAATAAAATATTTAAGTCTGATTTAACTATTCTCTGCTGGTAAGCATCATCAAGTATATTAACATTTACGTTAGCATTTTCATTTATATTCAATGCTTTTAGTCTATTTTCTGATACAATTACTTTTACGGTATTTTTAAATTTTTTAAAATATTGAATTGCTTCATCCCCAACTGTTCTGAAATTATCCTTATCAGATACGATTATCATACCAGAAGTCTTTCTTTTGTACCCCCTGCTTATTATTGAAACGTTATTCTTTTTTTTTAATAAAATTTCTACCAAATATTCTACAAGAGGTGTTTTACCTGATCCCCCCATGATTAAGTTTCCAACTGAAATTATTCTTTTCTTGAATTTTTTTGGTTTATAATATTTAATATCAAATAACAGGTTTCTGAAAATTATGAAGAGCCCATATACTACAGAAAAGGGAAACATTATTACTTTTGTAAAAAAAGAAATCATATTACATGAAATTAAGTAAAATTATTGAATCTTTAGAAAATTGGGCACCTTCAATTTATCAAGAGTCTTACGATAACTCTGGACTAATAATAGGTGATATTAATTCTAATATCAACGGATGTCTTATAACTTTAGACTGCACTGAGAAAGTCATTGATGAGGCTATCAATAAAAAATGTAATCTTATAATTTCTCATCATCCTCTATTATTTAAAAGTATAAACAAAATAAATTATGATAATTGGGAATCTAGAGTTATTAAAAAATCTATTCAAAACAATATTAATATATATGCGCTTCATACAAATCTTGATAATGTATCTGATGGTGTAAATAAAAAAATTTGTGATATACTTAAAATAAATAATCCAAAAATTTTAAGAAAAAAAGAAAACCTTTCGTGTAAGCTTGATATTTACATACCAGAGAAAGATAAAGATGTTTTCCTAAATAATATTTTTAATTCTGGCGGAGGAATAATTGGGAATTACAGTGAATGTTCTTACCAGATATCTGGGAAAGGGACTTTCTTACCACAGGATGGGTCAAACCCAAAGATTGGAAAAATAAATGAAAAGCAGACAATTGAGGAGATTAAACTCGAAATTGTTTTTAATAAAAAGCATATTAAAGAAATAAAAGAATGTATAGAAAGGCACCATCCCTACGATGAGCCAACTTACCATATATATAATACACTTAATACATCAAAAAATATTGGGTCTGGAATGTTTGGAAAAAGAAAAATAGAGTTTAATTCATTACTCTCAGAAATAAAGAAATTATTCAATGTTAGTTCAATTAGACATAGTGATGTTTTAAATAAAAATATTGATAAAATTGCAGTATGTGGTGGATCTGGTTCTTTTCTTATAGAAGATTCAATATCTGTTGGAGCTGATGTTTTTATAACATCAGATCTAAAATATCATGATTTTTTTCTAGCAGATAATAAAATAACAATTATAGATATTGGTCACTACGAAGGTGAACAATTTACAAAAGATTTGATTTATGAATATTTAAGCAAAAAATTTCTTAATATTGCACTTCATTTATCAAGTGAGAACACAAATCCAATAAATTATTACAACCAAGATGGAACATAGCATTGAAAAGAAATTAGATAACCTCTTAAAACTTCAAGAGATTGACTCCAAAATTTATGAAATTAAAAAAGTAAGGGGTGCACTTCCTGATGAAATACAAGACCTTGAAGATGAGTTAGTTGGTTACAATAAGAGACTTGACAACTTTAAAAATGATATAGAAAATAAGACAAACGACATCCAAGATTTAAAAAATAAAGTTTCTGAAGCTAAAAAACTTATCAAAAAATATAAGGAACAGCAGATGAATGTTAAAAACAATAGAGAATATGATGCTATATCCAAGGAGGTAGAATCTCAAGAATTAGATACAAAAATATTTGCTAAGAAATCTACAGAAAATGAAGAGAAAATTGATGAAATAAAAGTAGAGGTTAAAGAAACTAAAAAAATTATAAAAGAAACAAACGAAGTTTTAAAATCTAAAAAAGCAGACTTGGATCTCTTGTCAGATGAGAGCCAGGACGAAGAGAAAAAACTTGCTTCTCTAAAGACAAAAGCATCAAAAAAAATTGAATCAAACCTTCTTATTTCCTACGAAAAACTTGTTGAAAGACAAAGAAATGGTCTAGCAGTTGTTAAAGTTTCAAGAAATGCTTGTGGAGGATGTTTTAACATTGTCCCTCCACAAAGACAAGCTGAAATTAAAGAAAAGAAAAAAATAATTCTTTGCGAATATTGTGGTAGAATTCTGGCTGATGTTATTGTAGAAGTTGTAGAGGAGAAGCCTAAGAAGAGAACAAAGAGGAAGACAACTACAAAGAAGAAAGTAGCTGCAAAAAAATAATCAGATTATCTTACTAAGTGTTCTCTTAAATTACTTTTAATTATAGAGAATTTATCCTCAATATACTCTATTATATACATCCCTGTATTAGAATGAACATATTTATCCATCATAGTTAAATCATTATCAATTATCTTTGATAATAGAACCCTTAAAGCTCTACCATGGATACATAGAAGAACATTATCAAAGTTATCGTTGACAATTTTTTTTAAACCAATCATCAACCTAACTACCATCTCATTAGGTGACTCTCCATTCTCAAATTTATTATCTAAATTTCCAGATTTCCATGAATCTGTTAGTAACTTATACTCATCTAAATCGTCATTTTTACCCTGATTAACACCCCAGCTTATCTCATTGAAATCACTTAATTTCTCATAAGGGAAACCATTATCTATAAACTTTTTAACAGTTTGAAAAGTCCTCTTTAATCCGGAAACATAAATTTTTTTAAAGTTATGGTCCTTATAATAATCGTAAAATAATTCGGATTGCATTAGTCCGAGGTCATTGAGTCCACTATCTACCTCAGAACCTTGAATAATACCTAAATTATTATATTCTGTCTCTGCATGTCTGATGATATGCAGTTTCATTAAACAAAGAAAAGATTAAGAGATATTATATAAAAAATTGAAAATAATGACTGTAAAATAATAGTGTTAATATTTGAATTAACTAATTCTCTCTTATCATAGTCTCTGTAGAGTCTACTGAATATAAATAAACCAAAAAGATATAAAACTGCGTTGCCGATAATGAAAACATCTGAACTAAAGTTTTGATGTACATCTAGTAAATTTGTTAGGTAAACTGAGGAGTAAAAAGCAATAGATAAAATTATAAGATAACCCCAACGAGATGCCTTTTTACCAAAGGTGACAACTAGGTGGTTTTTGTTAGTTTTGGCATCACTATCTGCATCAGGAAATTGGTTTATAAATAAAATATTAGTGGTAAGTAAACCAAAGGGAATCCCTAATGACAAAAGCATATAAAACTCAGATGAATATAAAGCAATAGTTTCAGTTGAAATTGCATATCCTGTACCTAGCGTAAGCAGTGGCCCAAATGCTAAAAATATTGATATCTCGCCCAATCCCCTTCTGGCTACAAGCCTAAGTGGTCTTCCTGTATAAAAATAACCAAGAAACAAACCTAAAACTCCGATTGATAAAGCACAATATATATTGTAAAGAGACCCAGTTACTTGGGAAATATTATAAAATAGAAGGCCAGCAAATAATAGAGAAACCATCAGTAATGAGATAGCAACTTTCTTTGTTTTTTCTAAAGTAATTATACCAAGTTCAATTGCCCTACTTCCACCAGTTATTGCTGCTCCGCCTGGTTGAAAGTACTCGTTATTGGCTTCATCAGTACCGTCGCTTACATCAAAATAGTCATTGAAGACATTTGATGATAAATGAAGTAGGAGAACTCCAAAAACAGCAAAAAGTAAGTTTGTAACACTAAATAAACCATCACCGAGACCAGCATAATATGATGCTATAGCAAGCATAGGAAAAATTGATGCTGATGTGAAGGGGATCCTTGAAATTGCAACACCCTTAATAACTTTTGTTGAAAAATT
>CERS01055611.1_pt1 | contig 18224 bp, 14 predicted proteins | sample 356251 | NCBI WGS metagenome assembly CERS01 (sample SAMEA2621020, study PRJEB7988) | marine metagenome | isolation source: saline water (ENVO:00002010), including
GATGGATTTGGAATAGAAAAGGTTTTATAATTAAATAATCTTCTCAATTGACTTAAGTCTTTTACTTAAAGATGGGTGAGAATAATTAATAAATTCAAATAATGGATGAGGAGTGAGATTTGTAAGGTTATCTCTTGATAATTTTTTTAATGCACTTATCATTGGTGACTTCTTATAAGTTTTGACAGCAAAATTATCAGCTTCATATTCATTCTTTCTACTTTTAATGAATGCCAAAATATTAATTACTCTACTTATAGGAGTATATAAGATAAAAAATGCTAATATCTCTAAATGTCTAAAGGATACGTTACCACCTAAAGCATAGCTCACTTCACTATTAAATAAAATTTTAGACATTAAAAAAAGCATTAATCCTGTTGTAATAATTGAAACAAATAAATTTGATATAACATGTTTTAATTTATAGTGACCTACTTCATGAGCAAGAACAGCTACTAATTCAGAAACTGTATGATTTTTAATTAATGTATCATATAAAACTATTTTTTTATTCTTTCCAAAACCAGTAAAAAAAGCATTTGCCTTATTTGACCTTTTAGAACCATTAATCACAAAAATATTTGATAAGGAAAAACCAACATTATTAGCATATTCATTAAGACTTTTCTTCAAATCCCCATCTTCTAAGGGAGTTAACTTATTGAATAGCGGAACTATTAAAGAGGTATAAAACATATTGAGAAAAATCATAAATACTGATAAAAGAATCCAAGTATATATCCAGAAATTTTGAGGATAAAGTAATATTAGAATGAGTACAGGAACTAATAATACTAAACCGATTATTATAGTTAAAAAATACCCTTTTATTTTATCAAATATGAAAGTGCCTATAGTCATATTATTAAAACCATATTTCTCTTCAATCACAAAAACTCTATAAAGTTGAAATGGAATAGACATAAAATCATTAATGAAATAAATTGAAAAGAAAAATAATATCGAAGGGCTAATTTCATTTTCAAAAGTATAATTTCTTAGAATTGAATCTAGTTTTCCAAAATAACCATTATATAAAACAATAATTAAAATGATAAAACTAAATGTAGATGCAATCAAGTTAAACTTGAAATTTTCTTTTTTATATTCTTGAGATTTCTTGTATTCTTTTTGATTATAAATATCATTAACATTATCAGGAAGTTTATTATTAAAACTTTTATAATTAAGAATACCACTCAGTAGGTCAACTAAATAATTTAAAATAATAATTGCAAATATTATTTGGAGAATTACTTCAGAAATCATTATTAAAATTACTTAAAAATTAGGTATAGGACATTCTAAAAATCTAACATTTTTTGGTGGTAGTTTTTTTCCAAAAAAATGGAAATTATATATTAATGAAATTTCATGAGATCCACCTGTAATATTAGAAATATCAGCTAAATTATAATCATAACTATAAGCAATATTAAAATTGCTAGTATTTAAACTTAATGATCCTATCAAAGAATTTAAGTTATTATTAGAATCAATTGGTATGCCCCTGTACCATAAGCCTATACTAATTGGGTTTAAATTTAAGTATGTACCAATATCTAATTGCCTAAATACAGAATATTGTTTATAATGAACAGATGGTGATAATTTTATTTCTTCAAAATTATATCCAAAATGAAGAGAGTATAATCTATCAATTTTAAAATTTTCATCCAAAAAAGAAATATCAGGCCTATTAAGATTAAACAATGAGCCACCAATCCACATGTTTTTTGAATAAGCTAATAATCCAACTGAAACTCCTAAATAACTTCTTCTATCATATAAAACTAAACTTTCATTGGTCGAGGATATAATACCATCCTGACCTAATTGATCAAAAAAAACTAAATTATTACTATTAAAATTTGAATTTGAATATGAAAATTGAATTCCAGATTTTAGTACCCAGCTATAATTAAGATTTATTTCATATGATAATGACGGAGATATGTTAGAGGTTGATAAATTAGAAACATTTTGATTCTCCTTTGAAAAATTTAAGCCTAAAGAAAAATTAGATTTCAAAAAATTATAATCAACCCAAGAAGAAACATAGTGTAAACCATCACCAATATTAGGCCACTGATTTCTATAAATAATACCTAATCTACCAAACTCACCTAGTCCAGTCATTGCTGGGTTTAAATTCAAAGGAGAAGAGTAAAACTGTGAATAATTAATATTTTGAGAACTTACCTTAAAACTTATGAAAAACAAAATAAAAAATATCCTCAAATAATTCATTAGACTTAAAACGTATTAATTATAGTTTTGATATAAAACTTTAAAGAGTTTATTGTGGAATCTTAAAAACTAATGGATCAAACTCCCATAAATAAGGCAGTACATAATATACAAAAACACTCAATAAAATTATTGAAAGAACATTCATCCAGATTCCAACACGTACCATATCAGGAATACGTAAGTAACCAGACCCAAAAACAACAGCATTTGGAGGTGTAGCAACAGGTAACATAAATGCACAGGAAGCAGCTACTGCAGCTGAAACCATTAAAATAAATGGATGTACATCTATAGTCATAGCCATTGGATACAGAATGGGTAGCAACATTGCTGTTGTTGCTAAATTTGAAGTTATTTCAGTTAAAAAATTAACAGAAGCAATTAAAACAAATAGCAATAAGAATAAGTTTATTCCATCTAATAAAGTCATTTGGGTTCCAATCCATAGAGCTAAACCACTTTCTTTAAAACCAGAAGCTAATGCCATGCCCCCCCCAAATAATAATAAAATTCCCCAAGGTAGTTTTGATGCCTCTTCCCAGTTGATCAATCTTCTTTTTTTATCATTAGTAGGTAATAAAAATATTATAAGAGCACTTATCATAACTATAATTGTATCATCAATTACAGGAATAATCAATTTTAATATATCTCTAGTAACCCACGCAATTGCAGTTAAAGTAAAAATTAGAGCAACTAATTTTTCTTCATAACTTATTGTTCCAATTTTTTGTAGTTGTTTTTTAATTTCCTTTATTCCTCCTGGAAATGATTTTTGTTCAAATTTAAATGCAATACCTGTTAAGTACTTCCAACATAAAAATAATAGAATTAAGGAAATTGGAAATCCAAACTTAAACCAAGTTGAGAAAGTTATTTCATATCCAAAAGTTTCCTCTACAACTCCTGCTAATATTAAATTAGGTGGTGTTCCAATTAATGTGCTAATCCCACCTATTGATGCACTATAGGCAATTCCTAACATAAGTGCTTTTCCAAAAATTTTATTTTCATTTTCTATTGTATCAGGATTATCCTTTAGCTGATCAACAATTGCCATAGCAATAGGTAACATCATTACAGCAGTTGCAGTATTAGAAATCCACATAGAAAGAAAAGCGGTAGCTACCATAAAACCAAGTATAATTTTTATAACATTTGTCCCTATAAAACTTATAATATTCAATGCTATCCTTTTATGCAAATTCCATTTCTGCATTGCAATTGCTATTATAAAACCACCTAGATATAAAAAAACATATTTATGACCATATGAAGCAGTTGTTTCAGATAATTCTAGCCCACCTGTTAACGGAAATAAAATAATCGGAAGTAATGCAGTAACTGAAATAGGAATAGCTTCGGTTATCCACCATATTGCCATCCAAACTGTAGACGCTATTATTGCATTGGCTTGTAGAGTTAATCCTTCAGGATGAAAAAAAAGAATAACTAAAATGAATGACAATGGTCCAGAAACTAGTCCAATATTTTTTGTCTTTATGGCACTATCCATCTAATAAAAATAATTCTTTTTTAGCCTTTCAGAAATATCTTCAGCTATTTCTACTAAATACCTTTCTGCATTTATCATTGCATTATCTTTCGAATCAGTTTTATCTAAAATTTTATAAACTTTTTTTAAACCTAAAATGTTATAATTACCCTTATCTGCATCACCACAAACAGCAATAATTGATTTATTAAATTTTTTAGCCAAATTGCTTACACCACTAATAACCTTTCCATATTGAGTTTGTGAATCTAATTTCCCTTCACCCGTTATTACTAAATCACAATCTTTAATTATTTTTTCTAATCGAGAAATTTTTAAAAAATTTTTAATTCCAGAAATTAATTTAGCATTTAGAAAACTGATAGAACCTCCACCTACTCCACCAGCTGCACCAGCTCCGGGAATGTCAGCTATGCTTGGAAAATTATATTGAAGTAATTTTGATTCTAAGTTAACTAAACCTTTATCTAATTCTTGAACTTGTGATGAGTTAGCTCCTTTCTGAGAAGCATAAACATAAGCTGCACCACTTTTACCATATAAAGGATTATTTACATCACATATAACTTTTACAGCTATATCATTAAAGTTAAATTTAACTTTGCTCTTATCTATCCTGTTAATTAATAGCAGATTTTTTCCAATGGGTGATAATAAATTTTCAGAGGCATCATAAAATTTATAGCCTAATGCTGAAGCAATACCAATTCCTCCATCATTTGTTGCGCTTCCTCCAATAAATAAATTAATATTTTTTATACCTTTATTTAAAGCATCACAAATTAATTCACCAGTCCCAAAGGAAGAAGTTAACATACAATTCCTATCTTCTTCTTTTAATAACACTAATCCTGATGCTGAGGATAATTCAATGTATGCAGTTTTATTATTTAAATAATAAGTTGATTTTATAGGGCGAAATAAAGGATCATTTACAATTAGGCTGATAGGTTTTAAATCTAAATAATAGTTAAGAGTCTCTAAAGAACCATCTCCTCCATCTGCCAAAGGACAAGAAATAATATCTTTTTCATAAAAATTTTTTATTATTCCTTTTTTAAGAGCATTACAAACCTGAATAGCACTTAAAGAATCTTTAAACTTATCTGGAGCAATTACTATTTTCATATAAACAAATTATTCAATACTACGTATTGAAAAATTAAAATTTAAATTTATTATAAAATGAAATTATAATTATATAAAAATTTTTTTCATCTTTGGCAACTTAAAAAATTTAAACTTATTACTATGAGTTCTAATCTTGTTATTGTTGAGTCACCAGCTAAAGCTAAAACAATAGAAAAATATTTAGGTAAAGATTTTAAAGTCACATCATGCTATGGCCACATTAGAGATTTAGCTAAAGATGATAAATCAATTGACAAGGAAAATGGATTTTTACCATCTTACGTTCCTTCTCCTGATAAAAAAAAGGTAATTAAAGAGCTACAGTCTCTAAAGAAAAAATCATCAAAAGTATATTTAGCTACTGATAATGATAGAGAAGGAGAAGCTATTGCATGGCATTTAAAAGAAATTTTAAAATTAAATGAAGAAGAGTACGAAAGAATAGTATTTAGGGAAATTACTAAAAAAGCAGTATTAGACTCTATAGAGAATCCAACTAAAATTAATATGGACTTGGTTAATGCTCAACAAGCAAGAAGAGTATTAGATAGATTAGTAGGCTTTGAAATTTCACCAATACTATGGAAAAAAATTAAAAGAGGTTTATCAGCTGGTAGAGTTCAATCTGTAGCAGTAAAATTTGTTGTTGATAGAGAAAATGAGATAAGTATTTTTAATCCTGAATCATCATTTAAAACTACTGCAACATTTTCTTTAAATAATGAAAATTTCCCTGCAGAACTTAATAAAAGGTTTGAAAATAAAGAAGAATCAGAAAAGTTTTTGAAAGAATGTACTGATATCATGTTCAAAGTAAAAAACATAGAGAAAAAACCTTCTAAAAGAACACCATCTGCTCCATTTACAACCTCTACTTTACAACAAGAAGCAAGTAGAAAAATAGGATTCTCTCCATCATTAACTATGTCTACTGCACAGAGACTATATGAAGCTGGACATATAACTTACATGAGGACAGATTCTGTTAATTTATCTAATGAAGCTCTAGAAAGTTCTAAAAATGTGATTGAAACAAATTACGGTGAAAATTATTTTAAAAGAAGAGTTTATAAAACTAAAAGTAATTCTGCACAAGAAGCTCACGAAGCAATAAGACCAACAAATTTTAATTTAGATAATGCTGGAAAAACTGATACAGAAAAAAAATTATATAATCTTATCTGGAGAAGAACATTAGCATCTCAAATGAGTGAATCTATATTTGAGAGAACGGTAGTAAATATTAGTAACGGTAGTAAATATGAATTTAAAGCTTCAGGAGAAATCATGGTCTTTGATGGTTTCCTTAAGCTTTACAATGAGAATTCTGAGAATACTAAACTTTTACCTAAACTTGAAAAGGATTCATCTTTGAATGTTGAAGAAATATTATGTAAACAAGTATTTACTAAGCATCCACCAAGATATTCTGAAGCAAGTCTTATAAAAAAAATGGAAGATTCAGGAATTGGAAGACCATCAACTTTTGCAGAAACAATCAGAAAAATAAAAGAAAGAGAATATGTGGTAAAAGAAGAGAGAGATGGAAAAATTATTAAAAGTAATGAAATAAGACTTATCTCAAATACAATTTCTCGAAAGGTTAAAGATGAGAAAACTGGATTTGAAAAAAATAAAATATACCCTACTAACATGGGAATGTTCGTCACTGAATTTTTAAATGAAAACTTCAACTCAAGTTTTATGGATTATTCTTTCACTGCTAAAACTGAATCACAACTTGATCAAATAGCTTACAAAGGAAGAAATTGGAATAGTATGATAGAAGAATTTTATTCTATATTTTCTCAATTATCTGAAAATGTTCCAGAGGAAAGATATCAACTAGAAAAAGAACTTGGTGAATTTCAAGGAAAAAAAATGATTGCAAGAGTTGCTAAGTTTGGTCCTGTCATTCAAATAGGTCAAAAAGAAGACGATGAGGAAGGATTTCCAAGATATTTTAATATGTCCTCAGACCAATTGATCAGACATATTTCAATTAATGAAGCATTAGAGATTATAAATAAAAAAGAAGAAAATAACTCTCTTCCGGTTTTTGATTATGATAAAGGAAATATTGAACTTAAAAATGGAAGATATGGTTTTTATTTAAGGTTTAATGATAAAAACTATAAGATCGATAAAGAAAAATACCCTGAGCCCAAAAACATAACTAAAGATCAGGCAATTGAAATTGTTAATACCCCAATAGAAAAATCTAAAGATATACTTAAAGAATTTGAAAATGGGCTTCAAATTAGGTTAGGGAAGTATGGGAAACCTCCATATTTACTAGCTGTCAGAGGAACAGAAATTGGAAATACTTTTAAAGAAAAAAGAAAAAAACCTTTTGTGGGTATCCCTAAAGATATTTTAGAAAAATATAAGAATAATATTCAAAGTATTTCAGATAAAGAGGTGGAAGAGATTGTTGAAAATTTTCTTAAAAAATAATTTTACTCAAATTCAATAATATTATTTTCTTTATCAACATCAGCCATCTTACCCGATGGATTTATTTCAATTTTCTTAATTTTTTTGTCAGAATTATCTAAATCAATTTGATAGGTTTCATTTACCCATTCCCAATCTTTTAATAAAATATGATCATCATTTATATTATCTTTCTCACCTCTCATAATTGAAAGAGGTATATAATAATTTATAGTAGAAAAATCTTCATATAAAATTTCGATTTCAATAGGCATTGGCATCTTGCCAATTCTATTTACAGTTAATAAAATCTTACCTTCATCTTTCATTGTAGTTTCTAGAGAGTAATCAATATGATGTGTTGTTTTTACCCAATAATCAATATACCAATCAAGTTCAATTCCACTTTCTTTTTCCATTACTCTTAAAAAATCATACTCATCAGGATGTTTAAACTTCCACTCATTATAATATCTTCTAAGACCAGTAAATAACTTATCCTCACCAATAATATAACCTAATTGCATTAAAAATATAGCACCCTTAGTATATGATCCAACACCATATGCTTGATTGGTAGAAAAATGATCAGAATGAGTCGAAAGTGGTTCTTCTAAACCTGTTTTAATAAAATTATAATATCTATTATAAGACCTTTCCAAAGGATTTTTAAAATCTAAATTATATATATCGTTAAATTCATTATTGAATGTTATATTTTGAGCAAAAGATGTAAAACCTTCATCCATCCAAGCTAAATAACTCTCATTTGTACCAAGAAGCATCTGATACCATGAATGTAGAAGCTCATGAATAGTAACAGATAACAAACTTGGATAAGACCTTTCTCCTGTAATTAAAGTTGCCATAGGGTATTCCATACCTCCATCTCCTCCCTGAATAACTGAATATTTAGTATAGGGATATTTACCAAATTTTTTATTAATATATCTAAAAGCATCTGCTGTATCATCTTGTAACCTTTTCCAATTACTTACCATTTCATCATTAGTTTTTTGATAATAAAAATGAAGCTCCAGATTCTCAGAATCTACTCTTAAGATATCATGCACATAGTCCGGATCCGCTGCCCAAACAAAATCATGAACATTTTCAGCTTTAAAATTCCATATATTTTTATTTTTCTCTTTTGTTTTACTTTCTAGAATTCCGGTTGCTGCTACTATATAATCTTTATTGATAGAAATAGAAACATCAAAGTCACCCCATGGAGCATAAAACTCTCTTGCTATATAGGGATTAGCATGCCATCCATTTTCATCATATTCTGCGATCTTAGGAAACCATTGAGCCATTGAATAATCAATTCCTTCTTTATTATTTCTGCCACTTCTTCTAATTTGAACAGGAACTTGACTAAAATATTCTAAATAAAACTCTGTAGATGTATTAGGCATTAATGGATTATCTAATTCTACCTCAAGTATGGTTCCTTGAACATGATACTTTAAACTTTTGCCATCCTGTTCTATTTTATTTATTTGATGAAAACCAATTTCATTTGTATTTAACTTTGAAATTCTGTCCATAACTCTTCTATCCGGATCAGGTAAAGATCTGCTCCTAACATCCATCATACTTCCAGGCTGGAAAGCATTAAAATAAAGGTGAAAAAAAACCTTACTTATAGTATCGTTTGAATTATTAAAGTATTTCAAATTTTGCTTGCCTTCAAACTGGTGATTCTTATGATCAAAATTTATACTGATTTTGTATTCAACTCTTTGCTGCCAATATGAGTACGAATTAAATGAAATTAGAAGTGAAATTAGAAGAAAATAAATCTTATACATCAACATTTGCATATTTAGCATTCTTCTCAATAAATTCTCTTCGAGGAGCAACTTCATCACCCATCAATTTTGAAAATAAAACATCTGCCTCTGCTGCTGATTCAATAGTTACTTTATTTAAAAGTCTTTCAGATGGATCCATAGTAGTAGACCATAATTGCTCAGGATTCATTTCACCAAGACCCTTATATCTCTGAAGATTAACAGAAGATTCCTTTCCATCTTTTGCTAACTCTTTTACCATTTTATCCTTTTGGTCTTCTGACCATACATATTCTACTCTTTTCCCTTTAGAAATTTGATAAAGTGGTGGAAGAGCAATATATAAATATCCATTATCTATAAGTGGACGCATATACCTAAAAAAGAAAGTTAATACCAATGTTCTAATATGACTACCATCAATATCTGCATCTGTCATTATAATGACTTTATGATATCTTAATTTCTCTAAATTAAGTTCTTTTTCATCTTCTTCCGTACCAAACTTTACTCCTAAGGCTGTAATAATATTTTTGATTTCATCATTATCATAAATTTTGTGCTCCTGAGCTTTTTCTACATTTAAGATTTTCCCCTTTAATGGTAAAATAGCCTGGAAAGTTCTATCCCTTCCTTGCTTTGCAGAACCACCAGCTGAATCACCCTCAACAACATATAACTCACATAATGATGGATCTTTTTCAGAACAGTCAGCAAGTTTTCCAGGAAGGCCAGTTCCAGTAAGAACATTTTTTCTTTGAACCATTTCTCTGGCTTTTCTTGCAGCATGCCTTGCTTGAGCTGCTAAAATAACTTTAGAAATAATTTGTTTAGCTTCTTTTGGATTTTCTTCTAAGAAGTCACCTAACATCTCTCCAACACATACATCAACAGCTCCCATCGCTTCTGAATTACCTAATTTTGTTTTTGTTTGTCCCTCAAATTGAGGTTCTGCTACTTTAATTGAAATTACCGCAGTCAATCCTTCTCTAAAGTCATCACCAGAAATATCTACTTTAACTTTATCAAGCTGTCCGGACTTTTCAGCATATGATTTTAAAGTTCTTGTTAACCCTCTTCTAAAACCAGCGACATGAGTTCCCCCTTCAATTGTATTAATATTATTAACATATGAAACTACATTTTCAGAGTAAGACATGTTATATGATAATGCAACCTGAACAGGAAAATTTTCTTTTTTACCTTCCATGTATATTGGATTAGGAATTAATTTTTCTCTTGATCCCTCCAAATAATTGACAAATTCTGTTAAACCACCTTCAGAATAAAAAACTTCTGATTTAGGTTCATTATTATCATCTAAATCTCTTTTATCTTTTAATTCAATTTTAATTCCTGCATTCAAGAATGATAACTCTCTCAATCTAGAAGCAACCGTATCATACTTATACTCATACGTGGTAAAAATTTCTTTATCAGGTGAGAATGTAACTATAGTACCTCGATCCGTTGTTTTACCAACTTCTTTGACATCATGAACTGGAATCCCTCTCTTATAAGTCTGTTCAAATACCTTCCCCTCTCTATGCACAGTTGCAGTTAAACTTTCAGATAAAGCATTTACACAAGAAACACCCACTCCGTGAAGCCCCCCGGAGACTTTATATGTATCCTTATCAAACTTTCCTCCAGCATGTAGAACTGTCATTACTACCTCGAGAGCTGATTTTTTTTCTTTTGGATGCATTCCAGTTGGAATACCTCTCCCATTATCTTTAACAGTAATTGAGTTATCTTCATTTATCTCAACTGTTATTAAATCACAATGGCCAGCCAAAGCCTCATCAATTGAATTGTCAACAACTTCCCATATTAAATGATGAAGACCTTTATTACCTACATCTCCAATGTACATTGCAGGTCTTTTTCTTACAGCTTCTAAGCCTTCAAGAACTTGAATATTACCGGCGGAGTATTGTTTTTTTTCTTCAGAATTTTTTGGCATAATACGGATTGGTTTAACTACCGTAAAAATAATCAAAAATTAGCATTTTTAATAGAATAAATGCATATTTCTGATAGATTTAAATCACAGATAAATTCATAGTATTTTTAAATAGTTTGATATTAAAATGTTACTTTTATAAAAAAAAAATATGAGCAACGTCAGAGAATTTGAACCAGTCGATTTTTATAACGTCGATGACTTATTAACTGAAGAACAAAAACTTATAAGAAACTCCATAAGGGATTTTGTTTCAAAAGAAATTTCACCAAATATCGAAAAATGGTTCGAAGAAAATCATTTCCCGCTAGAAATTGTCAAGAAAATGGGAGAAACTGGAATTTTTGGTCCAAATGTTGCTGAAAAATATGGAGGTGGAGGTTTAGATTTTATATCGTATGGACTTATAATGCAAGAACTAGAAAGAGGTGATTCTGGGATGAGATCAACAGCATCAGTTCAAAGTTCTCTTGTTATGTTTCCAATTGAAGCATACGGGTCAGAAGAACAAAAAAATAAATATCTCCCAAAACTTGCATCTGGAGAAATTTTAGGATGTTTTGGTTTAACAGAACCAGATTATGGATCAAACCCTGGTGGTATGATATCAAAACTAGAAGATAAAGGTGATCATTATTTATTAAATGGTTCAAAGATGTGGATTTCAAATTCACCAAAAGCTGATATTGCCGTTGTTTGGGCTAAAGATGAAAATAAAAGAATTAAAGGGGTTATTGTTGAAAAAGAAATGGAAGGATTTTCCGCTCCAAAAACAGATGGTAAACTTTCTCTAAGATCAAGCTTAACCGGTGAGCTTGTTTTTGATAATGTAAAGATCCCTAAAGAAAATATACTTCCAAATAAAGATGGGCTTGGAGCGCCTCTAGGCTGTTTAGATAAAGCAAGATATGGAATAGCATGGGGTGCAATTGGAGTAGCAATGGACTGTTACGATGCAGCAAAAAAATATTCATTGGAAAGAAAACAATTTGATAAACCGATAGGTTCATTTCAATTAATTCAGAAAAAATTGGCAGAAATGCTTACCGAGATCACAAAAGCTCAATTATTATGTTGGAAATTAGGAAAATTGATGGATCAAGGAAAAGCAACTACCGCACAAATTTCTTTAGCAAAAAGAAATAATGTTGAGATTGCTTTAAAAATTGCTCGAGAAGCAAGACAAATTCATGGTGGAATGGGAATAACTAGTGACTATCCGATGATGAGGCATATGATGAATTTAGAATCAGTAATTACTTACGAAGGAACTCATGATATTCATTTGTTAATTCTTGGACATGAAATAACAGGAATACAAGCATTTTCTTAATATGAAATTTTCAGAAAATTATCTTCAAGTAGATTCTAAATGTAGAATCTATATAAGAGAGTGGATACCCAAGGAAAAAGTTAAAAAAAACTTATTTATTATACACGGGCTAGGTGAACATTCTGGTCGCTACGAAGATCTAGCAAAAATTTTAACGCAAGAAGGTATTGGAGTTTTTTCAATTGACTTAATAGGCCATGGAAAAAGTAGTGGTAGAAAAGGACATATTAAATCTTTTGAAGACTTTATAAATGCTGTTGAAACTGGAGTTATCTACGTTAGAAAAAAATTTTTAGATACTCCAATTATTTTATTTGGACATAGCTTAGGAGGTCTTATTTCTTTAAAATTTTTGATAGATAGAGAAAGTAAAGAAATAGAAAGATCCATTATTTCTTCACCATGGATAGAAACTGCATTAGAAATTCCAAATCATTTACTTTTTATCCATAAAATTTTTCAAAAAATAATTCCAGGTTTGCAATTAAGCAATAATTTAATTACCTCTCATTTGTCTAAAGACAAGAAAATTGTTGAAAAATATGAAAATGACATACTTGTTCATGATAAAATTTCTTTGAATCTTTTTTCTGAAATAATAAAAACAATCGATGATGTAATTGATAGATCATCAAGAATTAAGATTAAAATTTTAATATATCATGGAAAAAATGATAAAATAATATCTCATAAAGGGACAGAAAAAGTTGCTTCTTTAATACCTAATAATAAATTTATTTTGTTCAAAGACATCTTCCATGAACCTCACAATGATAATGAGAAGGATCTTGTTTTTAAGGAACTGATTGAGTTTATTAATAAACAATAAATTATATATATTTATAAAAAAACATTATAAAAAATGAAAATTCAATATTTAATTACTCTTGTATTATCAATAATTTTTATCTCATGCTCAAATGAGAAAAGTCAATCTGAAACAGACTGGATTGATTTAACAGATGGTAAATCATTTAATAACTGGCATACTTACCTCTCAGATAATGTAGTTGGATGGAAAATTGAGGAAGGAGCATTTGTTTACTACCCAGGAGAAGGTAATAGTAATAACGGGCTTGTATCTAATAAGAGCTATACTAGTTTTATTTTATCTCTGGAATGGAAAGTTGAAAAAGGAGGAAATAGTGGAATTTTCTGGGGAGTTAATGAGAATAAAGATTATTCTGTTCCATACTTATCAGCTGCTGAAATTCAAGTTTTAGATGATGATATTTATGGTAAAAATGACACTGCTAATTTCAATCATATGAATGGTGCTCTTTACGATATGGTTGCACCATCTAAATTATTTGCTAACCCCACTGGAGAATGGAATCATTACTTAATTGAGATAAACTATAATGACAATGTTGGTAATGTTGATCTAAATGGAAACAGAGCAATAAGTTTTCCACTAGAGGGGCCTGAATGGGATGCTTTAATAAATAATTCTAAATTTAGAGATTGGAAAGGTTTTGCGAATACTAAAACTGGACCTATTGCATTTCAAGACCACGGCACAAAAGTTTATTACCGTAATATTAAAATTAAAGAATTATGATCAGAAAAATTATTTTCACAATACCACTAATTCTAATATTCTCATTTATTTCAAAAAATAATAAGTTTGAAAATTATGTTGAGACAGAAATTCCGTATCTCAGGGATCTATATATTGATATGCATAAAAATCCAGAAATTTCCTTGATGGAAAAAGAAACATCTATAAAGCTTGCTAATGAATTGAGAAAAGTTGGCTTTGAAGTGGAAGAAAATTTTGGAGGTTATGGAATTGTTGGTATTTTAAAAAACGGAGAAGGACCAACTATATTATATAGAACAGATATGGATGCTCTTCCGATGGAGGAAAAAACTGGACTTCCGTATGCTAGTAAGGTTATTACTAAAAATTTTGATGGTAATGAGGTCGGAACAATGCACTCATGTGGACATGATATGCATATGACAGTTTGGACTGGGACAGCAAGGGCATTAGTCGAGAGAAAAAATGAATGGAAGGGTACTATAATGATGATTGGTCAACCTGCAGAAGAAATTGGCGCAGGAGCAGCTATGATGCTTAAAGCAGGACTCTATGAGAAGTTTCCAGTACCAGATTATGGAATCGCATTACACGCTTCTCCAACAATTCCATCTGGAAAAGTAGGCTTTGGGAAAGGTTATATCATGGCAAATACTGAATCTGTTGATATTAAAATATTTGGACAGGGTTCACATGGCGCTGCACCTCATATGTCTATTGATCCAATTGTAACAGCATCAATGATTGTTATGGAACTACAAACAATTGTAAGTAGAAATCTAAATCCTCTTGATGACGCCGTAATAACTGTGGGATCAATAAGAGGTGGAACAAAACATAATATTATTCCAGATGAAGTTAATTTACAACTTACAATCAGAACTTATAAAGAAGAGGTTAGGAATTTAATTCATAAAAGAATTAAAGAAATTTGTGATGGAATTGCAGCATCTATGGGACTGGATAAATCAAGATGGCCTAAAATTATAATGCCAGAACAATATACTCCTGCTAATTATAATGATGAGTTACTTATTGATATAATGACTAACGTCTCAAACTCAACTATAGGTGAAGAAAATGTTGTTACTGTAGAGCCACAAATGGTAGGAGAAGATTTTGCTAGATATGGAAGTACAAAAGAAAATATACCAACTGCTATGTATTGGTTAGGTACTGTTCCAAAAGAAAGGATGGATAAGTATATTGCTGGAGAATATGCTCTACCAGCTCTCCACTCTCCATTCTATTATCCTGATATTGAAAACTCTATTAGAACAGGAGTTAAGGTAAGTACTGAATCTTTAATTGAACTATTTAATAAATAAAGCTTTTTCTATATTTGAAGCTGTAAAATTATTATAATATTTTTTCCCTAAGATATCCACGAACATAATATTACTTTGTTCAGAATACACCTCAATTAATAATTGATTAATTACTTTTATGTTATTAATTTTTTTTGAAAAATTTTTTGTAAAATATATTTCTAAAACATCATTCACTAATGAATAATCCATAATAAAAAAATTAATTTTTTCATCATTAATAATAAGACTTAATTTATTATTAATGTATTTATTAACCAGATCCTTATTTTTTTCTATTTTATTTAAATTATCAATTGAAATTGAGAGGCCATGAAAATCTCTTAGTCCATCTTCAAGATCATCTCTAAATAACTTAATTTTTATCTCTAAGTTTTCATCGCTGATAATAATATTAGTTGAACTTATATAGATAGGGTGAATAAAAAAGAATAAGCTAAAAATTAAATGAATCACAAAGTCAATTTAATTAATCTATCACAAATTTTTAATAAGAAAAATATTTTACTAATATTGAATTAACTAGACAACAAATGAATATTAATAATAAATCTGAAAAAGAAAACACCTATGATGCTATTGTAGTAGGAACTGGAGTCAGTGGAGGATGGGCAGCTAAAGAATTAACAGAAGGTGGGCTAAAAACATTAGTATTAGAGAGAGGAAGAGATGTTAGACATGTAAGAGATTATCCAACAATGAATAAACACTCATGGGAATTGCCTTACAGAGACCAACTGACAGCAAAAGAAAGAAAAGACTATCCTGTCCAACTAAGAACAGGCTATACTGTTAAACAATCTACCAAACATTGGTGGGTAAAGGATACTGAACAACCATATACAGAAAAAAAAGGAGGTTTTGATTGGATTAGAGGTTATCATGTAGGGGGTAGATCACTTTTATGGGGCAGACAAGTTTATAGATGGAGTAAACAAGATTTTGAAGCTAATGCAAAGGATGGAGTTGGTATAGATTGGCCAATTAGATATAATGATATTAAAAAATGGTATGATCATGTAGAAAATTTTATTGGTGTTAGTGGAATGAAAGAAAATTTATCTCAATTACCAGATGGTCAATTTCTTCCTGCAATGGAAATGAATTGTGTTGAAAAGGATTTTAGAAAAAATTTATTTGAAAAATTTGGAAGAACATACACTATTGGCAGAGTAGCTCATGTCACTAAGTCTCATAATGGAAGAGGACCATGTCAAAGTAGAAATCTATGCATCAGGGGATGTCCATATGGAGCATATTTCAGTTCAAATTCTTCTACTTTACCTGCTGCAGAAGCAACAGGGAATATGACATTAAAACCAAATTCAATAGTTCATTCTATAATATATGATGAAGATAAAGGAAAAGCCACTGGGGTAAGAGTACTTGATTCTGAGACATTAGAAATGACAGAATACTATGCGAAAATAATATTTCTTAATGCATCTACTGTAAATTCAACTTTAATAATGCTTAACTCAAAGTCTAATAGATTTGAAAATGGTTTTGGTAATGATTCTGGAGAATTAGGGCATAATATGATGGATCACCACTTTAAGGCTGGGGCAAGAGCAAAATTTGATGGTTATGAGGATACTTATTATTATGGTAATAGACCAAATAGTGGATACCTGGCCAGATTTAGAAATTTAAAGGCTAATAATATGGGTTTTTTAAGGGGGTATGGTTATCAAGGAGGTGCAAGTAGAACTGGTTGGTATAGAGCTGCTGAAGAAGGACTAGTTGGGAATGATTTACTTGATACAGCTACTACTCCTGGTGGATGGAGAATGGGCTTGAATGCTTTTGGGGAAGTTCTTCCATATCATGATAACAAAATGTATTTAGATTATAATAAAAAAGATAAATGGGGAATGCCAACAGTAGTTTTTGAAACTGAAATCAAAGAAAATGAATTAAAAATGAGAGAGGATATGAAAAATTCTGCTGCTGAAATGTTAGATGCATGTGGGTTTAAAGATGTTGAGCCTTATGATAATTTTTATAGTATGGGAAATGGAATTCACGAAATGGGAACAGCAAGAATGGGCAAAGACCCAAAGAAATCTGTACTAAATAAATGGAACCAAGTTCATGCAGCTAAAAACGTTTTTGTAACTGATGGATCATGTATGACCTCATCAAGTTGTGTTAACCCATCTATTACTTATATGGCATTAACAGCAAGAGCAGCAAATTATGCAATAAGTGAACTTAAAAAAAGAAACTTATAATTATGAAAAGAAGAGATGCATTTAAGAATTTATCATTATTTGTTTATGGATCATTAACTCTTCCTGCAACCTCATTATTAAATTCTTGTAGTCCATCTTCAAAGAAAGTAGATTGGAACCCAAAATATTTAAATGAAGACGAAGCATTTTTTTTAAATGAAATATCTAATACTATAATACCTAATACAGAATTTCCTGGTGCATTAGCAGTTGGTGTACCAAAAGAAATTGAAGATTATGTATTTAATGTTTTTGAAAATGATAAAATTGAAAATTTCAGGAATGAACTAAATCAACTTGATGATCATTTAAACAATTCAGATACAGAAAAATCTTTTTATAAATCATCTCTTAAAGAAAAAGTAGTCATTCTTAATAAGCTTCAGGAAAGTAATAAAAAACCTCATAGAGATATTTATTTAAAAATTAAATCCTCAGTAGCAACATCTTATTTTAGAAGTGAAGTTGGAGCCACACAAGTCCTAAGATATAATGGACCATCAGTTGTGCTTGGTGATTATAAAGGGTGTATTCCTTTTGAAGAGGTTGGTAAAACCTGGGCAATATAAATTAAAGATATTATGAGTTCTGAATTAAAGTCACCTGTTGAAAATTTTATAAACTGGGAAACTAATAAAGGAAAGGAAACATTTTTAATCCAACCAATTAATGGTAAAAATCATGA
>CERS01016883.1_pt1 | contig 18093 bp, 14 predicted proteins | sample 356251 | NCBI WGS metagenome assembly CERS01 (sample SAMEA2621020, study PRJEB7988) | marine metagenome | isolation source: saline water (ENVO:00002010), including
AGAATTTGGAAAAAAATAAATGAAAAGATCAAAAAAAATTACAATAGGCATAATAATTTTTTTTCTCCTAATAACGATAGTTGTAGTTGGACGTTATGGGGTTGGACTTTATTTTAAAAAAAAATTTTCAAAACGTCCTCCTCCAGGAGTTATTGTTGAAACTATCTCAAGTAAAAAATTTAGCCAATCTTTAGAGAGTTATTGTACTTCTCTTAGTAGCAAAACAAAATCTTATAAGATAAAGAAAAATGAATTATTGGAACCAATTAATTTTAATAAGAAAGTAAATAAGGGTGACATAATTGCTAAATTATCAACAAAAACTATTAGCGCTCCCTTTGATGGTATAATTGGAAAAAGAGGAATAAGCGGAAGCAGTTTAGGATCTGAAAATACTATTATTTTAACTTTGGATGATTCCAGAAAAGTTTTGTGCGATTTGAAAATTCCAGAAGTTTATGCAGCAATTTTAGAAAAGGATCTTGATCTTAATGCTAAATTTTCAGCATATAAAAATAAAATTTATAAGGGAAAAATTGAGTCTGTTGCGTCACGTGTAGATGCTCAAACAAGATCTATTTTGGCGCGTGCAAAAATTAACAACGAGAATAATGAAATAATTCCAGGTTCATTGCTTGAAATAGAAATACTTTATAATAGAAAAAATGCTTTGAGTGTTCCAGATACAAGCATCATGTATGAAGGTAATAAAAAATTTGTTTATAAAATTATTGAAAATAATATTATCAAAAAAATAGAGATCGAAACTGGAGTCCGCCATTTGGGAAATCTCGAAGTTCTCAATGGATTAAATGATGGTGATAAAATAATTGCTGAAGGATTAACAAAAGTTAGGCCAGGGATGAAGGTTAGACCCATCACAAAATAAAAATGTTTATAACAGATCTTTCAATCCGCAGACCAGTAGTATCAGCAGTTTTTTCTATGATATTAGTTGTATTTGGTTTGTTTGTTTTTTGGAAATTACCTGTTAGAGAATTACCATCTGGCCTACAACCACCTGTGGTTCAAGTTCAAGTGGATTATCAAGGTGCATCGTCAGAAATTATTTCTAGTGAAATTGTCGAAATAATTGAAGATGTTATTGGAGGGGCCGAAGGAATAAAAAATATAGACTCAACTTCAGAAAATGGAAGAGCAACAATAAAAATTGAATTTGATACTACTATAGATCTTGACGCAGCTACTAACGATATAAGAGATAGGGTCAGTAGAGTTACTGATAACCTTCCTGAAGATGCTGATGCTCCTGAAATACTAAAACAATCCGCTGGGTTTACCACAAGTATGTGGCTGAGTGTCTCGAGTACCACTTGGAGTGATTTAGAAATAGGAGATTATACTCGCAGATTTCTGGTTGATAATTTTTCTAATGTAAAAGGAGTAGGTAGAATTTTAGTTGGTGGTTTACGTGAACTTAGTGTCAGGGTTTATATTTCTCCAACTAAACTTGCAGCAAATGATTTAACTGTTCAAGATGTTGAACAAGCCTTGAGAAAAGAAAATATTAGTCTACCCGCAGGAAGCTTAGAAGCAACTAATATTGATTTAACAATTAATTTGGATAAAGCATATAAAGATTTGTCTGCTATAAAACAACTTCCCATAAAAAAAATTAACAATAGTGTAATTCGATTAGAAAATATTGCTGAAGTAAAATACGGTCCAGTATCAGAAAAAACTCTTTTTAAAGCACAAAGTAAAGATGGGCAGCCCAATGAAAAGGTTGTTGGCATTGGTATATATGCAAAAAGCGGCGCCTCAACGGTTGAGTTATCAAAAAAAATAAGAGAGCGCATAAAAGTTGTACAAAAAACATTACCCCAAGGGCTGAAGCTTGGAGTTTCTTTTGATCGCGCAACTTATATCAACGCTGCAATAAATGAAGTATACAAAACATTGGCTATAGCATTTGTTTTAGTTGTAATAATTATTTATTTATTTTTAGGAAATCTAAAGGCAGTAATTGTGCCAGCGGTAGCCCTCCCAGTAAGTTTAATTTCTGCTGCTCTAGGTTTGTGGTTTTTTGATTTATCAATAAATATTTTTGTACTTTTGGCAGCTATCCTTGCAATTGGAATTGTAGTTGATGATTCAATTATAATGACCGATGCAATTTACAATAGAGTAGAAAATGGAGAGACCCCTTTGGTAGCATCGGTAAATGGATCAAAAAGTGTAACTTTTGCAATAATATCGACTACATTAGTTTTGGTTGCAGTTTTTTTGCCATTAATTTTTATAAAAGGAATATCAGGTACACTATTTAGAGAAACTGCTATTTCTTTAACTTTTGCAATTATAGTATCTTCTTTTGTAGCTTTAACTCTATCTCCAATGCTCGGAAGCAAGTTTTTAAATAAAAATACTAAAAAATCCAAAGTAGTTTTAAAATTTGAAAAATACTATAACTCTTTTTTAGATTTTTATTCAGAAACATTAAATTATTGGATCAATAAACAAAAAATAATAGTTGGATTTATGGTTTTTGTTGTAGTTGTTTCAGCGTTGCTTTTTAATTTTTCCAAAAAAGAATTATTGCCTCAAGAAGACCGGGGTGTTTATTTGGTAATTGGTAAAACAGACGAAGGTTCATCTTTTCAATATACAGCCGACAAAGCAGAAGAAATAGAAAGGAGATTAATTCCTTTAATTAAAAAAGATGGAGAATATTATAAAAGAGTAATAATGAGAGTTCCTGGATTTGGAAGAGCAAGCAAATCTTATAACAGCTTTATTATAATAGCCTTATTAGATGATTGGAAAGATAGAGATGAAAGTGCAAAAAAAATTATGAGAAAGGCCATTGGAAAAATTGTAACTGTTCCTCAAGCTTTGGCGTTTCCAATTTCACCTCAAAGTATTCGTGTCAGCAGCTACAATAAACCAGTGCAAATGGTTCTGTTAGGTAATAGTTACGATCAATTAGAGAAATGGCAAAATAAAATAATGCATGAATTAAGAAAAAATAAAAATTTAGCTGCTGTAGAATCTGATTATTCAAAAAATAAACCAGAAATTAAATTAGTAATAAACAGAAAAAAAGCTCAAGATTTAGGAGTTTCTATAAAATCAATTGGAACTACTGTTAGCACTCTTTTTTCAGGAAAAACAGTGACAAAATTTAATAGACAAGGAAAGGAATACCCAATAATTCTTCAGGCAGATATTGAAAATAGAAAAAGAAGTGAAAGTTTGAGCAAAGTTTTTGTTCGTTCAGATACATCTGGAAAACTTATATCATTATCGAATCTTGTAGAATTCGAAGAGGTCGGTTCAGCAAAAATTTTAGCGCGTTATGATAGACAACGAGCTGTGACCATTAGTGCTAGACTATTAGGAGATTATACCCTTTCTGAAGCTTTAAAATATCTTGAAGAAACAGTAAATAAAAATGTTCCTGATGCTAGAATTGAGTGGAAAGGTAAATCAGAAGAATTAAAAGAAACTAGCAACGAACTATTTATTATATTTGCTTTGGCATTATTAACTGCTTTTTTAGTAATGGCTGCAAATTTTAATAGTTTTATTCATCCTGCTGTCATTATGCTTACGGTTCCACTAAGTGTTTTTGGAGGAATTATTTTTATTCTATTATTTAATTCTAGCATAAATATTTTTTCTCAAATCGCTCTTGTAATTTTAATTGGAATTTCCACTAAAAATTCAATTTTAATTGTTGATTGGGCAAATCAACTACGAAGAAGTGGAAAAAGCATTCAAATCGCTGCCTTAGAAGCTTGCAAAAGAAGATTTCGTGCAATAATTATGACTTCACTTAGTACTATGATCGCAATGGTGCCTTTACTGATAGGTAATATTGGACCAGGTGCTGGAGAAGGTAGTCGTTTAGCTGTTGGTTCAACAATATTTGGTGGAATGCTTATATCAACATTTTTTACACTGTATGTTACTCCTACAATGTATGTACTGCTAACAAAAAATACCAAAAGAATTGATGCGGTTGATATTCAATTAAGCAAAGAGCTTAAAAGATAATATATTTTTTATTTAAATTTTTTTGACATTCATTTAATTGATTTTTATAAATTTTAGCCTGTTTTTCTACACTCTTTGCATAAATTATTGCATTTTGATCAGTCTTATAAACTTTTTTAGCGTAATTTCCCCATCCTAAATAATAATTTAAATATTGTCGGTATGAATCATTGAAAGGAATTTTATTAATTTTTTTTGTTTTGTTAATATACCAACCTATAAACATAACAGAGTCCCTGAAACGAGTTCGTAAAGCTAAAGGACTATTGGTTTCAGTTTTATACAATTCCCATGTTTTGTTTACTGCTTGTGAATAACCAAATGAACTAGATGGTCTTTTATAAGGTATTATTTTAAATAATTTTTTTCTAGGAGGTTTTGCCCAACGTTTAAATCCAGATTCTTTATTTACAAAAGCTAAAATTACATGGATTGGGGGCCCATAAATTTCAGAGCTTTTTTTTATAGATTTGTACCAAAGATAATTTTGACCAAAAATTTTACACGCATTTTGAGGATATTTAGGTATAGAAGAACAAGCAGTTAATAAGAATAAAATAACCAAGACAAGCTTATTTATTTTAAAAAAATGAATCACTTATTATTTTATATAAGAATTTAATTCGTAATTCTCCACTATTTTTTTGATTCAATATTAAAAGAATGAATAAACTAAATAAAATCAGACTTGGCTTTTTCGTTAAGCTCATCCATTTTTTTTCTAATATCTTCATCCGAAACATTTTGATCTTTTAGATCTGCTTTAATCTTTCTAAAAACATCTTCGTCACCCGCCTCTTGAAAATCAGCTTTAATTACAGAAAGTATATATTCTTTTTCTTGTTCTGGATTGTATCCAAGTATTTCAGAAACCCATTTTCCAATATATTTATTTCTTTTTGCAGCAATTTTAAATTGCAACTCTTGATCCTTTGCAAACTTTTGCTCAAAACTTTTTTTTCTTTCATCAAATTTATTCATGATTTACCAAACGTAAATAAATTTTTACTAAAAAATATGCTACTAGTACACCTAAAATATTGCCAATTAAGTCACCTATCTGAAAAGCACGAATAGGCAGTATAACTTGGATTGCTTCTAAAAATATAGATAAAAAAAATAGTGTAAAAACTAATTTTTTAAAAAAATTACTTTTTTGATATAATAATAATCCTAATAAAGAAACGTACAAATAATAAATAAAATGATTAATAGTTGATCCAAATGGGTTTTTTACAAGTTGAGGCTGTAAATTTGAATCACCATAAAATAACAAACCAAGTAAAGAACCAGGAAAAACACTTACTATTACTAAAAATGCTATTGAAATATAAAAAATTAACTTTAAAAAACTAATTATTTTAGACATAAATAAGAAAGTAATTAATAAACCATATTATATTTTATATAAAATGAATAATTTAATTTTAGTTAGACATGGTCAAAGTCATTGGAACAGTGAAAGAAGATTTACTGGTTGGGCAGATATAGATTTAACTGAAAAAGGTAAGTTAGAAGCCAAATTAGCCGGAAAACTAATCAAAGAACTAAATATACATTTTGATAGATATTTTACGTCCAATTTAAAAAGAGCAATTAATAGTTTAGAGATAATTTTAAAAACCTTAAACAAGACAAATATTAAATTTGTTAAATCAAAATCCTTAAATGAAAGACATTATGGTGGGCTAACAAGTTTAAATAAAGATGAAATAATTAAAAAATATGGACATAAGCAGGTGAAAATTTGGAGAAGAAGTTTTGATGTGCGACCACCTGAAATGGATGCGAAACATCCTTACAAAAAAATAATTAACTCTTCTGTTTCAAGTGAGTCATTAAAAGATACTTTTGAACGTGTAGTTCCTTATTATAAAACAAATATAGAACCATTGATTATGTCAAAAAAAAATATTTTAATTGTTTTTCATGGAAATAGCTGCAGAGCTTTATTAATGAAAATATTTAATATTTCTAAAAGTAAAATTTCTGAATTTGAAATACCAACAGGAAATCCACTTTTGATAAATTTTAATGATAAATTAAAAGTTCAGAACTACAAGTACTTAGACAAGAATAGAGCTAAAAAAATTTTATTTAATGTTTAAATTTTTATAAATATCAAGATCAGTAATATGTAAAAAATCTGTTTTACTCTCCAGTCCATACAATTCATTTTGATCAATTAGTTTGTCCCATACCTGATTTATTGAAAAAACCCTTTCTTTAATATTTAAAAATAATTCAGGTTTTATTATTTGTAGCCCAGTATAAACGTAATTTAAATCTGTACTTTTATTTCTATTAATTAAACCATTTTTTAAATTAAAATCTCCTTTAAAACTTTTATCAAAACTTCTCGATTTATGAACTAATAACATTAGACATTTTCTTTTACTTAAAGCAAAATCACTTTTCATTTGATTTAATTGTTTTATATAATTTGAATCCCAAACTGTGTCAGGGTTAATACACAAAAAACTTTCACTAAAATGGTCTAAAGCATTTAGTATTCCACCACCTGTATCTAAAATTTTTTCTTTTTCTTCAATTATATTTATTTTTAAATCAAATTTTTTTTTATTTAAATACTCAATAATTTTTTCTCTTAAGTAATGTACATTTATTACAACTTCTTTTATTCCGCATTCTTTTAAAAAGTTAATAGTATTTGAAAGTAAAGTTTCTTGACCGATCTTAAGTAGTGGCTTTGGGCAAGTTTTTGTTAGTGGTAAAAGTCTTTTACCAAACCCTGCAGAAAGAATTAATGCTTTAATCATTTATAAAATTACTAAAAGTGAATTGGCCTTTTATCAACTGCTAACGCAGCCTCTTTAATTGCTTCTGTGTGAGTTGGGTGTGCATGACAAGTTCGTGCAATATCTTCTGAGCTGGCTCCAAATTCCATTGCTAACGCCATTTCAGCAATCATTTCCCCAACATGAGGTCCAATCATGTGCACTCCTAATACTTTATCATTATCTGCATCAGCTAAAATTTTTACAAATCCCTCGTATTCATTATTAACTTTAGCCCTAGAGTTTGCCAAAAAAGGAAATTTACCAATTTTATATTTTACATTATTTTTTTTCAGTTGTTCTTCGGTCTGGCCTACCGAAGCTACTTCAGGTGAAGTATATATTACAGCTGGTATTACATTATAATTTACATGCCCTGCTTGTCCTGAAATAATTTCCGCCACCGCAATTCCTTCATCTTCTGCTTTATGTGCTAACATTGGGCCCCTTATTACATCACCTATTGCATAAATATTTTTTACTGAAGTCTCAAACTTTTTATTAACTTTTATCTTTTTTTGCTCATCAGTTTTAATTCCAAAGTTAATTATACTTTGATCTATTTTAGGTTTTCTTCCAACAGCAACTAAAACTTTATCGCATTGTAGTCTTTCTCTCTTTTCGTTTTGATTATTTGTCAAATCTACAATAGCTTGGTTTTTTACTGTATTAACATTCGTAACTTTTGAATTAAGTTTAAAATTAATACCTTGTTTTTTAAGAATTTTAATAAATTCACTTGAAACATCTTTGTCCATTTCTGGAATAATAGTATCCAAAAATTCAACTACAGTTACTTTTGATCCCAATCTATTCCAAACAGATCCCATTTCGAGACCAATATAACCACCACCAATTATAACCAATTCTTTAGGTATTTTTTCAAAAGATAATGCTCCTGTTGAAGATACTATTATTTTTTCATCGATTTTTACTCCTGGTAAACTAGAAGGGACAGAACCTGTGCTAATTACAATATTTTTGCATTTATAATCAGTTTTTTTGTTAGAATCATCAATCACGGTAACTGTATCTTTTGATTTGACTGAACCGGTTCCTTTTAAATGTGTGATTTTATTTTTTTTAAATAAAAATTCTACACCTTTAGTAAGTGTTAAAACAGATTTATTTTTGTTATTCATCATTTTTGATAAATTAATTTTAATATTATCCGCCTCGATACCGAGCTTATTAAATTGATTTTTAGCTTTAAAATATGTCTCTGATAAGTTAAGTAAACTTTTTGACGGTATGCACCCGATATTTAAACATGTACCTCCTAGAGTTTTTTTAGATTCTACACAAGCTGTCTTTAGGCCTAGTTGGGCACATCTTATTGCACAAACATAACCGCCTGGCCCTGATCCAATTATAATTACATCAAAATTGTTTTCCATTATTAAAGGTCTAAAAATAATCTACGAGGTTCTTCAAGACATTCTTTGATTGTTTTTAAAAAAGAAACTGCCTCTTTTCCATCAATAATTCTATGATCATAGGATAATGCTAAATACATTATTGGTCTAATAACTATGTTTCCATTTTTAACAACTGGTCTTTCGACGATGTTATGCATACCAAGAATACCTGTTTGAGGAGGATTTAAAATTGGGGTCGAAAGCATCGATCCATAAATTCCACCATTACTTATTGTAAATGTACCACCTTGAAGATCGTTAATAGTAATTTTTCCATTTTTTGCTTTTTCGGAAAGTAAAAAAATGTTTCTCTCAATGTCCGCAAATGATAATTCATCGGCTTTTTTTAAAACTGGAACAACTAAACCACGATCAGTACCGATTGCGATAGATATATTATAATAATTTTTGTAAATAATATTTTCATTTGCTATTTCTGCATTAACTGCTGGAAAATTTCTTAAAGCAACAACTGATGCTTTGACAAAAAAAGACATAAAACCAAGTTTTACTGAATATTTTTTTTGAAAATCAGTCTGGTAATCATTACGCATCTGGATAATATTCTGCATGTCTACCTCGTTAAAGGTTGTTAACATAGCAGCATTATCTTGTGCTTCTTTTAATCTTTTGGCTATTGTGACTCTTAATCTGGTCATTTTGACAACTTCTTCAGGTCCATGAGTAGATTTTCTGGTAGATGGTTTTGGAAGATTTCCCATTAAGTTAATTAAATCTCCTTTAGAAATTCTTCCTCCTTTCTCTGTGCCTTCAACATTTGAAATATCTATTTTATTTTCTTCAACAATTTTTCTCACAGAAGGTGATAGATGTTTTTTACTTTTTGGGGGTATATAATTCTCTTTAACTGTAGCGTTGTCACTTTCAGCTAAAGTATCTAAAACTAGAGTTTCATTTAAACTTTGATCTTTATTTTCTTCAACTAATTTCAAAACATTTTCATTTTCAATTTTTTCTTTAATAACATTTTTTTTAATGTTTTTTTTTGGTGGTATGTAAGATTTTTCTATTTCATTGCTGGGCTTTGACTTAGCTGGTTTTGTTTTATCAGCTTGTCCTACCGCTACTGATCCTAATAAAGCTCCAACAGCAACTGTGCTGCCTTCTTTAACATCGATTGATGAAAGAACACCACTTAGTGGTGAGGGTACTTCTACATTTACTTTATCAGTTTCTAATTCTACAAGAGGTTCGTCTGAATCAACTTTATCACCAACTTGCTTCAACCATTTTGAAACCGTGGCTTCAGTCACTGACTCTCCTAACGCTGGTACAATAATTTGATTCGCCATAACTACTAACTAAGTACCTTTTCTACTATTTGCTTTTGTTGGTCAATATGCCTTTTTATATACCCTGTGGCTGGTGAAGCTGCAGGTTTTCTTCCTATATAGTTTACTTGCGTAGTCTCGGCATTGATATGGTTTAATGTCCATTCTATATAATTTTTAGCTGTATTCCATGCACCCATATTTTGTGGTTCTTCTTGGCACCAATAAAATTTGGCATTTTTTCTAAATCTTTTTAATTCTAAAGCTAAAGTTTTTACAGGAAAAGGATACAACTGTTCTATTCTAACAAAATATACTTCATCGTTTTTTAATTTTTCTCTTGCTTCTATTAAATCAAAATAAATTTTTCCTGAACATACAACTACTTTTTTAATTTTTTTATCTTTTTTAAGCTCTATAAGACCATAATCTTTTATACTGGCATGATCTGGTAAAACTCTATGGAAAGTATTTTTTTTTGTGAAATCTTCTATATTTGAAACACATCTTTTATTTCTTAACAAAGATTTTGGAGTCATAATTATTAAAGGTTTACGAAACTCTCTATGCATTTGTCGTCTTAGTGCATGAAAATAATTAGCTGGAGTTGAACAATTTATTACCTGTATATTTTCGTGCGCACATAATTGCAAAAATCTTTCTAATCTTGCTGATGAGTGTTCTGGCCCTTGCCCTTCATATCCATGAGGTAATAACATCGTAAGGCCGCTTGCTCTTGCCCATTTTCTTTCACCTGATGTAATAAACTGATCTATTATAACTTGAGCACCATTTGCAAAATCTCCAAACTGAGCTTCCCAAACAACTAAAGTTTTTGGTTCAGAAAGAGAATATCCATGTTCAAAACCGAGAACAGCAAATTCTGAGAGTAAACTGTCAATTACTTCAAAACGTTTCTGTTTTTTGGAAATATTATTTAACGGAGTATAATATTTGTTATTAACCTGATCTCTTAAAACCGAATGTCTTTGAGAAAAAGTACCTCTTCCAGAATCTTGACCCGAAAGTCTTACTGGATAACCTTCCTCTAAAAGTGTAGCGAATGCTAGTTGTTCTGCTGTTGACCAGTCAAAACCTTTGCCTGACTGAAACATTTTCTTTTTATTTTCAAAAATTTTTTTTATTGTATTGTGTGCAACAAAATCAGCAGGAATATGAGTAATTCTGTCTCCAATTTTTTTTATTTTTTCTATTGATACACCGGTAATCCCTCTTTTGTCTTTTCCTTTTTCTGGTTTAAATCTACTCCAAACTCCCTCGTACCATTCTAATTTAGGTTTATAATTTTTTGCATTTTTAAATTGCTCATCAAGAAGATTTTTAAAATCTTTTTTCATTTTATCAAATTCTTCTTTGGAAATTGTTTTTTCTTTGATAAGCCTATTTGCATAAACATTAAGTGTGGTTGGGTGCTGTCTTATTTTTTTATACATTAAAGGTTGTGTGAATGAAGGCTCGTCTCCCTCATTATGGCCAAATCTTCTATAACAAATCATATCAATAACTACATCTTTGTTAAATTTTTGCCTAAACTCTATTGCGATTTTTGCGCAATGAACTACTGACTCGGGATCATCGCCATTACAGTGTAAAATAGGTGCATCAACCATTTTTGCTAAATCTGAAGGATATGGTGAAGATCTGGCAAATCTTGGATTTGTAGTAAAACCTATTTGGTTATTTACAATAATATGGATTGTTCCTCCTGTGTTATGACCTGGTACTCCACTCATTTGAAAACATTCTGCTACAACACCTTGCCCAGCAAATGAAGCATCCCCATGTAATAAAACTGGTATAACTTTATTTCTTTGTTTATCTTCATGAAAAAACTGTTTTGCTCTTGTTTGTCCTAAAACAACCGGGTTTACTGCTTCAAGGTGAGAAGGGTTATCAGTTAAACTTATATGTACTAAGTTACCATCAAATTCTCTATTACTAGAAGCACCAAGATGATATTTAACGTCACCGGTAGAATCATCAGGTGTATTTCCAAATTCACCTGCAAACTCATTAAAAATTCTTTTATAAGATTTTTGTAGTAGATTTGCTAAAACATTTAGTCTTCCTCTATGAGGCATTCCAATTTTAACTTCTTTAATTCCTAGATGGCCGCCTCGTTTGATTATTTGCTCAAGCGCTGGTATTAAAGACTCGGCTCCATCTAAGCCAAATCTTTTTGTACCAACAAATTTAACAGCTAAAAATTTTTCAAAACCTTCGGCTTGTATAAGTTTGTTTAAAATTGCTTTTTTTCCATTATCAGTAAATTTTAAATGGTTTTCTTTTTTTTCCATTCTTTCACGAAACCATTTTTTTTCAGCAGGGTCACTTATATGCATAAACTCCACACCTATAGTTGAGCAATAAATCCTTTTCAGTTCAGTTATTATCTCATTAATGGTTGAATAATTTCTATCCATATATGAATGTAAATATATTTTTTTGTTATAATCTTCCTTTTTAAAACCATGATCCGCAGGATGAAGTTCGTATAAATATTTTCTCTCCATCATTTCCAAAGGATCAAGGGAAGCAATTAAATGACCACGTATTCTATAAGCTCTAATCAATGCAGTAGCTTTTATTGATAACTCTTTTTCCTTTTCATAATTCGTTTGATTGGTAGTTTTACCATTTGTATTTTTTTCATTATTAGTTTCTAATTTTTTTTCTTGTATATTTAAGCCTAAATTATTATTTTTTTTTGGTGACCAGCTTGGTCCCAATATTGCTTTCCGAATAGTTTCCTGATCTTCCCCGAGACCATCAAAAAATTCAGTCCAGCTTTTTGGAATAGAATTGGGATTTTTTAAATATTTTAAATAAAGCGCTTCAATAAAAGGACTGTTACTACCTTGTAAAAAGGAAGTTTTTTCAAAAATTAAATTATCTTTATCTGAGGTCATAGGTATAAAAGAATCTTATTATAAATCTATAAAACTATCTTGCAAGTTTATCGTACAATGTTTTGCCAATTTTAGCTGGTGACTCTGCTACTAAAATACCGCATGATTTCATTTTTTCAATTTTATCCTCTGCACTACCTTTTCCTCCAGAAATAATTGCTCCAGCATGTCCCATTCTTCTTCCGGGTGGAGCAGTTTTACCTGCAATAAATCCTACAACTGGTTTTTTTATTTTTGAAGATTTGATAAATTCTGCAGCTTCTTCTTCGGAGGATCCTCCTATTTCACCAATCATTAAAATTGATTGGGTTTCAGGATCCTTTAAAAAAAGTTCAATACAATCAATAAAATTTGTTCCATTAATTGGATCGCCGCCTATACCAACGCATGTAGATTGTCCTAAACCGATCTGGCTTGTTTGTGCAACCGCTTCATAAGTTAACGTTCCAGAACGAGATACTATACCAACAGATCCTTTGCGATGAATATTTCCAGGCATAATTCCAATCTTACATTCATCAGGTGTAATAATTCCCGGGCAGTTAGGACCTATCAATCGACTTTTGCTATTTTTTAAAGCTTTTTTAACTTTTATCATATCTAAAATTGGTATGCCCTCTGTTATGCAAACTATAAGTTCTATTTTTGAATCGATGGCCTCGATTATTGCAGATACACAAAATTTTGCAGGAACGTATATCATGGTTGCGTTAGCTTGGGTTGATTTAACTGCTTCCTCAACATTATTAAAAACTGGTAGACCTAAATGTTCCTGACCTCCTTTTTTTGGTGTAACTCCTCCAACAAGTTTTGTTCCATATTTTAAAGCTTGCTCAGAATGAAATGTTCCATGATGGCCTGTAAAACCTTGGCAAATTACTTTTGTATTTTTATTAACTAAAATAGACATTTAATTTATAGCTTTTATAATTTTTTTAGCAGCATCATCTAAATCTGTGGCAGATAAAATTTTTAATTTTGATTCGTTTAAAATTTCTTTTCCTTTTTCAAAATTTGTTCCTGACAATCTTACTACCAAAGGAACTTTTAATTTTACTTCTCTTGCTGCATCGACTAGTCCCTTTGCAAGTTCATCGCATCGAAGAATACCTCCAAAAATATTAACTAAAATACCTTTCACATTTTTGTCTGATAAAATTATTTTAAATGCAGCTGAGACTTTTTCCTTTGATGCTCCACCTCCTACATCTAAAAAATTAGCAGGTTCTTTCCCGTATAATTTTATAATATCAAGAGTAGCCATGGCTAGACCTGCCCCATTGACCATACAACCTATCGAACCATTCAATTTAATATAAGATAAACTATGTTTACTTGCCTCAATTTCAATTGGATTTTCTTCATTTAAATCTCTAAGTTTTAATATATCTGGATGTCTAAATAATGAATTGTCATCAAAATTAATTTTTGCATCTAAACAAAATAGATCATCTGATTTATTAATTACTAACGGATTAATTTCAATTAGACTTGCATCTTTTTCAATAAAAAGATTAAAAATTGAATTAATAATTTTTTTGGCTTGTAATTTTTGTTTTGAATTTAATTTATAAACTTCAATAATTTTATCTAAATCAGTATCTGAAATTTTATCATCAAAATTAATTTTAGTAGTTATAATTTTTTCAGGTTTATTTTTTGCGACTTTTTCAATATCAACTCCACCTTCTGTGCTACTAATGAATGCAATCTGTGAGCTTTCTCTGTCAACTAAACATGCTAAATAAAATTCTTTTTTTATTTCAAAAATTTCTTCTAAGTATACTCTTTTTACTATTTTTCCTTTAGATCCTGTTTGGTGTGTAACTAATTTCTTACCAAACATTTTTGTAACTTCTTTTAATAATTCATTTTTATTCTTAACTACTTTAATGCCACCTGCCTTACCTCTCCCTCCAGCATGAATTTGTGCTTTTACTACACATTGGGTCATATTCAGAGATTTAATCTTTTTTGAAATTTCATTTTTGTTAAAAACAGCAACACCATTAGGAACTTTTGCCCCAAATTTTTTTAATAAATCTTTAGCTTGATGCTCGTGAATATTCATTACAAAAGTTGTTTACATTTATTAATATTTAATTCTACAAGCAATTCATTAATTTTTTTTGAAACAATGCATTCATTATTAGAAATAAATTCTTGAAAAAAAGACATTGAATGCTTATTTTTGCCTATAAAATACATATATTTTATCTGGTTATCATTTATTTTAGTTATAAAGAATTTTTTATATTCGTTATAATATTTATTTCTTTTGTCAGGTACACTTAAACTATCATACCATTTATTTGGTGAAGCAATTTTATTATTCAATAGACTCGCAAAAAACTGATAATCAGTAATTAAAACCTTTTTATCTTTAATATTAATTAAAAAATTTTTAACCTCTATAAGAAGCTCAATTTCTTTTGTAGGTTCATTAATATACATTGGTGAAATCCATCTAAGACCACTAAATTTTGTATCTAACTTATTTGCATCTACAGCTAAATTAAAATCTGCATTTGCTAATTCAATAAATTTTTTATTATAGTTAAATCTTAAATGGTATTTTACCGTAGAAAAAATAAAAATCAGTAAAACTAAATATACTAAATATTTTTTGTTAAAATATTTTAATATATAAGAATGTGTAAATCCTGAAATAACTGGTATAAGAAAAAAAATCAAAACCTGATTTTTTGTTAATAGTTGACAATAGATAAATATAAGAACAGAACCAAGAAAAAGTATAACAATTAGTAAATCTCTTTTTTTTTCTTTATTATCAATATTGCTTTTTTTAAACAGTAAAATACTCAATAGCAAAGGAACTATAGCTAAGTAAATAAATTTAAATTGACCAATAAGATTATTAAAATCTAAATTTAATTTACTAATTCTATCCTCTCCCAAACTTAAAGGATATAAAATATATTGTATCAAAAAATTTTGAAATGGTATTTCGTTTATTACAAATATAAAACAAACTATTAATAATGATAATAAGGCACCTAAAAAAAAATAAAATAAATTTTTTGTATTCTTTACCCTAAAAAAATAAAATAAAATTATACTTGCAAATAAAAATCCAATATATGGTGATGGTATTTGTTTTGAAAAAAAAGAGAAAAAAATAAAAATTGGAGTTATAAACCAAAAGATATTTTTTTTAGTTAAAATTCCAAGAATTAATGAATACAATGCCATCACGCATAAAATAACAGCATGATGATCTATAAAGGGAGTTCCAATAGATGGATAAGCTAATATCGCAACACCAATAGAATAAATAAAAGCATAAAAATTTTTTAGTCCAATATTTAAAAAAAAGTAAAAAGAATAGAGTGCTAGCATCATGTTTATTAAAGATGCATGCAAAACATAACTAAACCAATTTACACCAAATAATATAAAAAATACTGATTGGATATAGTCTAAAAAAGGTCCAGTAATTAACCAATAGTCTTTAAATGGATGATTGCCAGATAAAATATTAAAACTAGAATCAAATATTAAAAAACTATCTATAGGAAACACACCTCTGTTTGCAAAATAATAATTTATTAATATTGAAAATAAAGAAATAGTTATTAAATAAATTTTTTTAGTCAATTTCTTATTTAACTTAAACTCCCATCAATTTTTTTAGCAGTATCAAACAACTCTTGAACAGCTTTAATTGAGTTGTTAAATTGTTTTTTTTCTTCACTAGAAAGATTAATTTCAATAATTTTCTCTACACCATTTTTTCCAATTTTTACTGGAACACCTGCATAAGTATTACTAATTCCGTATTCTCCATTGAGATAAGCTGCACATGGTAAAATCTTTTTAAAGTCTTTTAGATAAGATTCGGCCATTTCAACTCCTGATGCAGCAGGTGCATAAAATGCAGATCCTTTTTCTAGAAATTTAATTATTTCTGCTCCACCTTTTCTTGTTCTATCAATTATTAAATTTAATTTTTCTTCATTGAGAAATTGTTTTAAAGGTTTTCCTTTGATAGTTGTGTGATTAGGCATTGGAACCATTGTATCTCCATGTCCTCCTAAAACTAAACTTTCTATATTTTTAGAAGCAATTTTGAGTTCTTGAGATAAAAAATATTTAAATCTTGCAGTATCTAAAATCCCAGCCATACCAACGACTTTGTTTGTTGGAAATCCTGAGTATTTTTGAAGCGCCATTACAATCACATCTAAAGGATTGGTAATACAAATTACAAATGCATTAGGAGATGTTTTCTTAATTCCCTCAGCGACTTGTTTTATTATTTTTAGATTTGTTCCTAACAAATCATCTCTGGTCATTCCTGGTTTTCTAGGAACTCCTGCAGTAATTATTATAACATCTGAGTTTTTTGTATCCTTATAATTGTTAGTCCCGGATAAATTTACATTTAAACCATCTACTGCGTTTGATTGAGCTATATCTAGGGCTTTACCTTTTGCTAGCCCTTCTGCTACATCGAAAAGAACGACATCCGCCAGCTCCTTAACACTTATAAGATGAGCTAACGTTCCACCAATTTGTCCCGCTCCAATTAAAGAAATTTTTTTTTTCATATTTTTTATTTTAAAATTGGCATTACAAAATCAGGATCGGATGATATACCAGTAGGCCATTTCGATGTAATAGTTTTTAATTTGGTATAAAATCTTACTCCTTCGGTACCATGCATGTGTTGATCGCCAAATAAAGATCTTTTCCATCCACCAAACGAATGGTAGGCAACTGGAACTGGTATAGGTATATTGATGCCAACCATTCCGATTTTTATTTTGCTAGCATAAGTTCTTCCAACATCTCCATCTCGAGTATATATACTTGTTCCATTTCCTAACTCGTGATCATTTACTAAATCCATAGCAGATTGAAAATCCTTTACTCTCACCACAGATAAAACAGGACCAAAAATTTCCTCTTTATAAATTCTCATATTTTTTTTGACATTATCAAAAAGGCAGCCACCAATATAAAAACCTTTTTCATAACCCTGAAGTTTTATATTTCTTCCGTCGACAACGAGTTTGGCACCTTCTTTTATACCTAAATCAACATATCCTCTAACTTTTTCTAAATGTTGTTTAGTAATTAAAGGTCCCATATCCGAATTTTTGTCTAGCCCAGGACCAATTTTTAATGACTCCACTTTTTTAGCCAATTTATTTACAAGTTCATTTCCAATTTTACCAACTGCAACTGCAACAGATTGAGCCATACATCTTTCCCCTGCTGATCCATAAGCAGCGCCCATTAAACCGTTAACTGCTTGGTCAAGGTCACAGTCAGGCATTACTACACAATGATTTTTAGCTCCACCTAAAGCTTGAACTCTCTTTTCATTTTTTGCGGCATTTTCATATATATATTTTGCAATAGGAGTAGACCCTACAAAACTTATAGCGATTACATCTTTATTTGTTAATAAAGCATCAACCGATTCTTTATCTCCATTTACTACGTTAAAAACTCCATCAGGCAACCCTGCTTCTTTAAAAAGTTTTGCTAATTTAATTGAGCATGAAGGGTCTTTTTCAGAGGGTTTTAAAACAAAAGTATTACCGCAAGCTATAGCTATTGGAAACATCCACATTGGAACCATAGCTGGAAAATTAAATGGAGTAAT
>CERS01056623.1_pt1 | contig 18010 bp, 21 predicted proteins | sample 356251 | NCBI WGS metagenome assembly CERS01 (sample SAMEA2621020, study PRJEB7988) | marine metagenome | isolation source: saline water (ENVO:00002010), including
AGATTTGGATTGATAGGTGCATCAGGTTATATAGCACCAAGACATATGGAGGCCGTCAAAAATATTGGTGGTGAGTTGGTTACGATTCTTGACCCGAATGATTCGGTAGGAGTTATAGATAGGTATCATCCTAAGGCTACATACTTTAGTGAGTATGAAAGATTTGATAGAGAAGTTGATAGACTTAAAAGAATGGGAAAAGGTCTTGATTACATTTCGATAGCATCACCAAATTATTTACATGATGCTCACATTAGATTCGCACTAAAGAATGGAAGTCATGCCATATGTGAGAAACCATTGGTATTAAACCCTTATAGTATTAGTTCATTAGAAGAACTACAAGTCGAAACAGGTAAGAACATATACCCAATTTTACAATTAAGATTACATCAGAGTATTATTGATTTGAAAGAGAAGATTGGTAAGAAAAAGAACAATAAAGTAGAGTTGAATTATGTAACACCACGAGGTAAATGGTATCATTATTCATGGAAAGGTGATGAGGTAAAATCAGGTGGTATAGCAACAAACATAGGAATACATTTCTTCGATATGTTGTTATGGATATTTGGTGATGTAAAAAATAATTTTGTTTCACATCATAGTAATCATAGTACAAGTGGATATTTAGAATTGGAACGGGCAAATGTAGATTGGTCATTAAGTGTAGATGAAAGAGATTTACCACACAAGGATTGGAAAGCATTTCGTTCAATAAAAGTAAATGGTGAGGAGATTGATTTTTCAGATGGATTCACGGAGTTACATACCAAAACTTATCAAGAGATATTAAATGATAACGGATTTACATTAGAAGATGCAAAACCAGCTTTAGAGTTAGTTCACAAGATTAGAAATTACAGAACATAATGAAAATTAAAAACATACATAATGCATTTACTATCGTAGAATCAGGTGGTCATAAAATAATTTGTGATCCTTGGATTGAAGATGGTATATTTGATGGTGGATGGGGAATATTTCCACCAGTAGAAAATATAGAAAATTACTTGGATGGAACTACACATTGTTTTATTTCACATATACACGAAGATCATTTTGACTTAAATGCAATAAAATTGTTAGACAGGAAGGTGAAGTTTTTTATACCTGATATTTATCCGAATCATGTTATATCTAATATACTAAAGGGATTGGAATTTAAAAATATAGAAATGTTAAAACCAATGGTATCATATGAAGTAGAAGATGGATTACTTTTTGATGTGATTCCACCATTAAATTCTAAAGGGTTGGAAGTAATGGATGATAATTATGATGGAGATTTAGGATTCTTATCAGTTGATGCTGGAATAATGATACGAGATAAAGATTCCAAGATAGTTTTATTGTCAGATAACGGACCTTATGAATTAACAGACGAGATGGTAGAAAAGTTCTATGGGTGTGATGTATTAGCATTTCCATTCAATGGAGTTGCTGATGATTATCCTGTTTGTTTTGACAATCTAACTACAAAAGAAAAAAAGGATAAATCATTACTCAGACAGAGAAAGAGAATGGAAATCCAATCAGATTCTATAATGAGAATACAACCTAAACATTTGATTCCATATTCATCAGACATTGTAATACTCGGAAAAAGGGCAAAAGATTTTGTAGATATTCATCCGATTGAATATATTGATAGGGATTTAGTTTCAGAAATTTATGGAAGAAGAACTAAAATACCAACTCATTCCATAAAAGAGAAAGATGATATAATTATAATTGATAATCAAGTAACTATTACTAAAGGTGAAAACAAAAAGATAGATTTTAAATCATATGGATATTCTAAATACAACGAAGATGAAAATGATAAAATTGTATATTCTTCGTATGAAAATTTCGAACATTTATATGAAAATTTTAAGAAATCCTGTAATCGTATGTTTGATATGATGGATAAACTAAAGTTGAAATCGAATTGGACATTAACATTTTACCTAACAGATTTGGACAAATATATGTCAGTAAATTTATCTAATAAAGTTATTTATCCTACGATGAATGGATTTGGTGATATTCAATTATGTAGAATTAATTCAGAATATTTAAATTCACATTTTTTATTTATACATCATTGGAATAATTCTATTATATCTTATAATTTGAATTGGGAAAGAAAGAATGATGTATTTGATTATGGATTAAGTAAGTCATTAAATTTTTTACACATTTGAGGTGAACATGAACAAGAATAATATTATTATTTATGTTTCTTCACGAAACAACTATGATATGTTGAGTGGAGAGGTTTTGAAAAATATCGATACAGAAGGGTTTGAATTTATAAATGTTGATGACAAGTCATCACCTGAAGAAATAGAAAAGGGCAAACAGATTTGTCAAGAGAATGATATAGTATTTCTTGAAAATGAATCAAGAGGTGTTCAGTTTGCTACCGAAACTCTTGTAAAATTTATCAAGGAGAACAGACCAGAGTGTAAATGGATATTCTGTTTTCAACATGACTGCTATCCCATAACTGAAAATTTCTTTTCAAGGTTTTCTAAATTGGTAGAGGATGGAAAACTCGATAAGTTTGGAACGGTTGGGTTTAACCGAATTGATATGGGAAAACACACACCAGGATCTTATCAAGAGTGGGTTGATGGAAAAGAACCAATAGGTCATCTTGGATTGGCACATCTATCAGTATTGGACACCACAACAAGATGGATTCAACCAAATAGAAATTCTTGGTTATACGATAATGATGTATGGAGAAAACCACATTCAATTGAAATTACAGCTTGGACAGCATTTGCATTAAGTGTGGATAATTGGGTTAAGTTTATAGAACCAACAGACGAATATCATTTTCATTTATGGGCACCTGATGTATCTATGCAATTCTTGTATCACAATTGTCATAATTTAGTTTTACCAAAATTGTATTTGATGAACAAACAAGAGTTAAAAGAAAAATATGATATTTCGGTAAATTCTACTAAATCAGCAGCCGAAGGAAATGATTTTCATTTTGGTAATCCAAATAATTTTAAGTTATGGAGAAAGAGGTGGGGATGGGAATATGAAGTGCCACAAACCATACCTGATGTTAGACAGAGTTATGAAGGAACATTGATAGAAGAATTTATAAGTCACGACATAAGTTCAGGACCCTTAAAAACATTTGACTTGGGAGAATACTAATGAAGATATTAGTTACAGGAGTAGCAGGATTAATAGGTAGTCACCTTTGTGATAAGTTATTAGAAATGGGATGTGAGGTAGTTGGGGTTGATAATCTATCATATGGTAATACAGATAATTTACCAAATCACGATAATTTTACTTTTATAGAAGAAGATTGTACAGATGATTTTTGGAGATTATCAAAATATTGTATGTGTGAAGTAAGCTGTGATTGTAATTTAAGTGGATTTCATTATGTATTTCATCTAGCCTCATACAAGAAAACATATCCCAAAGTTGGATTCGAGAACAAGGTAAGTTCATCAGATGTGATGTTAAATAATTCCAAGATGATAAAAAGGGTATCCGATTTTTGTAAAGAAGATGGTACACGATTAATATTCACCTCAACTTCGGATGTTTATGGTCATCACGAAACTTTCAATGAAAATGATGGGGTATCCATATCCAAAACAGATGTGGAAAGACAATCATATTCACTTGTGAAATTATTTGAAGAACAAGTTTTATTAAATCTATACAATCAAGGTGAATTAAATGTTAGTGTAGCGAGAATATTTGGATGTTTTAGTGAAAGGTCAAATAAGAAATGGAGTGGTGGACACATTCCATTATTCATTGATAGGGCACAAAACAACGAGGACATTGTGATTCACGGAGATGGGAAACAAACAAGAAGTATGGCATATGTTGGGGATATAGTGGATGGTTTAATATCTATGATGGATAATTTTGATGTGTGTAATGGTGATATTTTCAATCTTGGAACAGAAGAAGAAATGAGTGTGTTGGAACATGCAGAAATAATAAAAAAAATGACCGATTCGGAATCTAACATTATATTTATAAACGAGGAAGAAGCTCACGGAAATTATAAGGACATCCGTAGAAGAAAACCGAACCTTGATAAGTCAAAAAAAGTATTAGGTTATAGTCCAAAAACAAATTTTATAAAATCATTAAGAAGGGTATTAGATGAGTGAGAAAGATAAAGGGCTAATTAAGCCAAAAAAGATAAAGCTTTCTGGAGATGAGGTGACAGAACATCTTCAAAAAATAGATGACTTTCAGGTAGAACTTGATGTTGTTAAATACAATCCTAAGTTATTTGAGGGGTATGATAGAATTGTAGTATTGGGCCCACAGAGAAGTGGAACTACCTTTACTGCTAAGGCAATCTCAAATACATTAGGTGAAGATTGGCATTATATTGATGAAGGTCAATTCAGAACCAAAAACACCAAACAATTTAAAGGACTTTGGAAAAGAGATCATCATGTATTTCAGGCACCAGGCTTAACTCATCTAATCCACGAATATGCTGGTAAAAATGATTTGGTTGTATTTATGGTTAGGAGATGGTCAGATATACTGAGGTCGGTAAAAAGAATTTCAAAAAGGGGCCCTACCAATTGGATATTGATGGATGAAGTTTATGACATGAATAAATTTCACTATAAATTTGTTGGAGAAGAATTTTATGATAAGCATGTGGATAGAAATAGTTATTTTCTTGATGTGATTTACAAAATGTGGAAACACTACCAAAGTAAATTGATTCCAAATTATATAAATTTAGATTATGAATCGATGAGTAAACATCCAATGTGGATTGATAAGTTAGATAGGTTAAATTTTACATCAAAACAAACAAAGATATAGAAAAAATGAAAATACTCTGTATAACTCCAGTAAGACATCTTGATGGGGTTTATGAAAAGTTACAATCATATGGTGAGGTAATATACAAACCAGAAGTAGATAAAAATGAGCTAAAAATATTACTCGATACGACAGGAGCAGACTATTTATTTACGAATCCAAATAAACAAAATTTTATACTTGATAAAGAGGTTCTACAATTTGGGTTTTTAAAGGTTATCAATACCTGTTCAACAGGACTTAATCATATAGATACCAATTATTGTAAAGAGAATAAAATAGATGTGTGGTCGTTGAAAGAAGATTACGAATTAATAAATGACCTACCATCAACATCAGAATTAGCATTTGGTTTAATGATGTCATTGTTGAGAAACATACCAAAATCATTTCATTCAGTAAAAGATGGTAATTGGGATTACGAACCATATGTTGGACATCAAATCAAAGGTAAGACCATTGGTGTGATTGGTTATGGTAGACTTGGTAAGATTATGTGTAAGTTGTTTGATGGTTGGGGAGTTAAGTTATTAGCAACAGACCCGTATGAAAGAATCATAACAGCAAGAGGTGTTCCGTTAGATGAATTATTGGAAAAATCTGATGTGGTTTTCCTACATACTCATGTTACAGATGATACTCGTGGTATGGTAGATGAAGAATTTTTATCTTATATGAAGGAAGGAAGTTATTTGATAAATACGGCCAGAGGTGAGTTAGTTGATGAGAAAGCGATTATAGAATCAATTGAATGTGGTCATTTAAAAGGTTATGGAACAGATGTAATCAAAGATGAGTTCGGTGACATTCAAAATAGTAAATTAGTAGAGTTCTCAATGAATCCAAATAACAATGTAGTAATCACACCACATATTGGTGGGATGACAATCGAAGGACAAACAAAGGCCTATCATTGGGCAATAGGAAAATTTAAAAATGAGTAATTTTAAAAAGAAACCACCAAACAACACTTGGTTACAAGGTTTACATCATGAAGTTATTTCTCCATCGCCGTCATTTGTCATTAGTAATTGGAAAATAAAAGGATGTGATTGGGATGGCCCTTATTATGCCGAGTGTGGTGAAGATGGAATATTAAAATATATTTTTACCTACATAGATGACAAACATAAATTTGCAGTGGATATTGGGGCAGCACATGGATATGGTGGAAGTAATATTAGAATGTTAGTAGATAAATATGGATGGGACACCACCGAGTTTGAATCAAGACCTATCAGAAAACCCAAGTGGTCAAGAGTTCATCCAAGTGTTAAAAAAATGATGGCATCACCTGATAATATATGTGAGAAGTTATTAAAATATAATACACCAGAGGAATTTGATTTATTATCTCTTGACATTGATAGTAATGATTGGTATGTTTTGAAATCAATATTATATGGTGGGTTTAAACCAAGTGTGATAATATTAGAGTATAATCCTATTTTTAATAACAATCAAGAATATGTGAGAAACCTTAATATGAGATTCGAAAAGGATGGAACTTCAGCCTATGGGGCATCTCTGAGGGCATTTGAAAAGTTATTGAATCGATTCGACCACTCATTGATTTGGAATTGTTATGATAATAAAAGGGGAGTACAATCTAATAATGCGATATTTTTAAATAATAAATTTATTAGAGATGATGATAAAATTTCTACCATTGAAGAATTACATCCCGAACCGTGGAAAGAACCTTGGAAAAATAATCCTATTAGTAATGAACCTAAAAAAATAATAGAAGAACTTGTAAGAACTAAAATTATGAAAAAATTAACAGAGGAAGATTATGAAGTTAGTTGATATATGTGGATTGGCAATAATACCAGCCAAGACAGATTCTAAAAGATTAAAAAAGAAGAATTTAAGAGTTATAGCAGATAAAACTCTCGTAGAGCATGCAATAGATTATGCTAAAAATTCAAAATTAATAAAATATATAATAGTAACAACCGAGTCAGATGAGGTTAGAGAGATAGTGAAGAAGTATGATGATGTTTTGGTTTACGATAGAGATGAAGATTATATGGGAGAAAGAGAAGTTGCAGATGTTTATGTAAATGTATTACAAACAGACATCCCAACCTATACTGATAATCACATTCTCGAAGAAATTTCTCATGTGGTGGGAATACAACCCGACCATCCTGATAGAACAAATAGTGTGGACGAGTTACTTGAATATGCCGTAGTTAATAAATATGACGACTTAGTTACTGTTGATTCAAGTGGAACTCGAAATGGTGCCGTTAGAATAACCAAGAAGGATTATGTTCATATTGGTATGATGAGTCGTAGAGTTGGTAGTTATTTAGATGATTGTACCAATATTCATAGTGAAGAAGATTTGAAAAATGCAGAAAAGAATATACTAAAAGGAAAGTCATTTGTTGGATAAATTCATAAAACATTCGGTAGGTGATATTAAGAAAAATATTATTGAAAAGGAAGGTTGGGGTTCGTATTTTATTGTGGATGATTTTTTACACGATGAAGTATTTGATGGATTAAGTAAAGACCTTGAGGAATTAAAGAATAAGGATATTTACACCATAGAAGAATCTCCACGAATTTGGAGAGAACAAGAAACACCAGGAACTAACTTGTGTGTTGGTGGTGCAGGTGAGAGTATAAATTCTTTTGATAAACTTTTTGTTGAAAGTTATAATTGGAAAAAGTTTGTAGAGTGTATTTATACTGATGAGTCTTATAAATACTTTCATGATATTTTTTCAGAAACCACGACATATAACTTTAATGTATCACAAGATGATATTGATGAGGGTTATGTTGGTTGTAAAATAAGTTGTCAAACAAATAACTATGGTGATATAATTCATCCTGATAATACCAATAAAGTTATATCCTATCTTTACTATGTGGATAATAATGGTTGGGAAGAAGTTTCAGAAGGTGGAACTGATTTTTGGTGTGTAGAAGAAGATGAGGTTCAGTATGATAAAGACCAAACTTCTATGGATTGGAAATATAGATTAGGTCGTTATAGTGATAGACCACATTCACTCAGACTTGATGAGGCAGAAAAAATTAAATTATTTGAATCTATAAAATTTAAACCAAATAGATTAGTGGGGTTTGTAAGAACAAATACTTCTTACCATTCAATCCCACCAAGAATCTTACCCGAAGGGGTTACAAGAGATTGTTTTCAAATTAATATTTGGAACTACAATAGGAGTTAAAATGAACGAGTATATAAAAACATTAGTAGACGCTAAAAAATTAGATATTTCATTACAACCTGATAGATGGAAATTCGATAGTAATCCATACATCATATCAGGTCCGTGTTCGGTTGAATCAGAAGAAATGATTGTTGATTGGGCACACAAAATGAAAGATGTTGGTGTTAATGCACTAAGGGGTGGAGCATACAAACCATGTACATATCCGATAATGGAAGAAGTTGGTGATGATGGATGGAAAGAAGGATTACGAGAAGATGGACTAAAATATTTGAGAATAGCAAGTGTAGAGACTGATTTACCAATCGTTTCGGAAATTATGGACGCTAGTCAAATTAATGAATTGACTATGGATTGTATCGACATAGTTCAAGTTGGAACTCGTAATTTCCAAAACTATACATTGTTAGATGCATTAGGTGAGTTGGATATCCCAATCCTATTGAAACGAGGAACTTGGGGAACGATTGATGAGATACTTGGAGCAGTGGAAAGGATATTGGTCGGTGGTAATGAAAAGGTAGCAATATGTTTAAGGGGTGTAGTAGGAGCACCATCCTATCGTCATGTGTTTCCGTCTATCAGATGGGCACCTGACTTGATGATGATACCAGCACTAAAAGAATTGTGTGATATACCAATTATTTATGATCCAAGTCATGCAACAGGTTACAGAAACTTTGTTCCAGCAATATCAAGAGCAGCAATGGCAGCAGGAGCAGATGGTTTGATAGTAGAATCACATCCAAATCCAACAGAATCGATTAGTGATGCTGACCAAGCCATTTCTTTAGAAACATTGAAAGAAATTATGGATAGTATAAAATGAAATATTCCGTTGTAATTAGAAATCGAAATGAAGAACGATATATAGGACATTGTATTCAATCTCTTGTAGATTTTTTAGGAGATGATATTCAGATTATATTGGTAGATAATGAATCTACTGATAATTCTATTAGGATTGTTAATACATTTGACTATTTAAAAATTAATAAAATGGTAGTTAAGAAAAACTCGTATTCACCTGGTCATGCATTAAACAAAGGGATACAGATGTGTGATAATCCAACCACAATAGTTATATCTGCACATTGTGAAATTACAAAGTTTGGTCGGTGGGATGAACAAGAATTAAATAAAACAGAAAATCCAATGAATGGTGAAGGTGTCGTCGCCGTATGGGGTAAACAAATACCAATATGGGATGGTAAAAAGGTAACACCAAGATATCTTTGGTCAAATTTTGGTGATGAACAAAAGGTAAATCATTTTTGTAAATCAGAAAAACGACATTTCTTCCATAATGCATTTTCAATATTTGATACTGAATTTGTTAAGGAAAATAAATTTGATGAGAGATTGAGTGGTAAAGAAGATAGATATTGGGCAACAGAGCAGATTAAAAATGGATATAACATAATTTATAATCCATATTTTATAGTGAAACACCATTATACTGATAATGGGGCAACTTGGAAAGGGGTAGGTTAGTGAAGATAAGTAAAACAATTGGAATAGTAGGTAACGGATTTGTAGGGAGTGCTGTAAGATACGGATTCTCTCCAAATGTAGGAGTTGATGCTGAAGTAAAGGTCTATGACAAGGACCCTAACAAATCAACTCATATGCTACGAGATGTGGTAGATAGTGATGTGATATTTCTATCAGTTCCAACACCATCAAATTCAGATGGTTCGATGAATGTGGATATAGTCGATAGTGTTTTGGGTGATATAAGTCAATACGCAGACTTATTTGAGGTTGGTATTATATTATTAAGGTCAACCGTAACACCTGGCACCACAAGTAATTTACAAAAAAAGTATCCAAATTTAAGGATAGTGTTTAATCCTGAGTTTCTAACTGAAAGGTCAGCTAACTTTGACTTTATCAATCAGAGTAGATTTATACTCGGTGGTAGTTCAGATGATGTGATTGAGGTTAGTGAATTATTTAGAGAAAGATTCGGTTCAACTTTATCAATCATAGAAACCAACTATGAAACTGCAGAGATGATTAAGTATATGACTAACACATTCTTTGCCACTAAAATATCATTCTTAAATGATATGAAATTATTGGCAGATAAATGTGGTGTTATTTGGAAAGATGCAATTGAAGGTTTTGTCCGTGATGGTAGAGTCGGACATTCACATTTAGATGTTCCTGGTCATGATGGTAAGTATGGATTTGGTGGAAGTTGTTTTCCCAAAGACATACAGGCGTTAATTAACTTTGGTGAGAGTAATGATGTAGATATGAATGTATTAAAAGGTGCTTGGGAAACCAACTTGAAGGTCAGACCTGAAAGGGATTGGGAAAAATTAAAAGGGAGAGCAGTAGTAGATGAATAAAAATGTTATCTATACGGCAATATTTGGAGATTACGACCATTTAGAAAAACCTAAGTTTATTCCTGATGGATTTGATTTTATATGTTTTACCGATACCAATATCCAATCAGACTTTTGGGATGTTAGACAAGTAACACCATTGTATGATGATTCCACGAGAAACGCCAGAAAATTTAAGATACTACCACATAGGTATTTACAGGATTATGATATCAGTATTTGGACAGATGGAAATCAACATATTGTTGGAGATTATAATGAATTAATTAAATCTCATTTATCAGATAAAAATCTTGCCTGTTATGACCACAATCAATGTCGTTTAGATCCGAGAAATTGTGTATATGAAGAAGCAAGTGCCATACTTTGGTTAGGTAGAAACAACAATAATGTTTTTAAGGATAATCCTGAATTGATTGAAAAACAAATGAAAAAATATGCAGGTGAAGGTTATCCACCTAAAAACGGATTGATAGTTTCTGGTGTAATGATGAGACGACATAACGAAGATGATGTAAAAAAGACTATGGAGAAGTGGTGGGAAGAATTGAAATACGGAAGTAAAAGAGACCAATTAAGCTTCGACTACTCTGTTTATAAGACTAAGTTAGAGTTTAATTACTTAGATGGTGATATACGAGATGATGGTTACACATTAGAGGTTAGACATAAACAAAAATGAAAATAGCAATACATCAACCTAACTTTCTACCTTGGTATCCATTTTTTCAGAAGATTCAAGAAGTAGATGTTTTTGTGATACTCAAAGAATGTCAATTTGAAAAGAATAATTTTCAAAATAGAGTGAATATAAATGGTAAGTGGAGAACAATGAGTGTTAATAAAGGTCTTGAACCGATTAGAAATAAAACTTATTTAAATCCACAATCCGATTGGAATAAAATTAAGACTAATTTACCAGAATATAGAGAAATTTTAGAAAAGTGCGATAAATGTGTGGGTGACAACTTGGCAGCTACTAATTATTGTATAATATCTAATCTATGTGATATGCTAGGAATAGATACTAAGTTGGAAGTGGATTATCCAACCGATTTAAAATCAACAGATAGATTAGTTGATATTTGTAAAAGATATGGTGCTACCGAATATTACTCTGGTGGTGGTGCTAAAAAATATTTGGATGAATCTTTATTTGGAGATATCAAAGTTTCATACCAAACTGATTCGAAAAAAATACATACATTAGAGGTAATAAAAAACTTATGAGATTTTTAGGTTATGATAAGGTTTTATGTTTATCACCACATCCCGATGATGTGGAATATGGTATGCTTGGAACTATAATGAAATACTCACGAACAAGATTTGATGTTATAACTGCATCAGTAGGTGGTAATTTTGATACATCATCAGGTGTTTCGAGATTTACCGAATGTTTAGAAGTGTGTAACGGAATTGATAATATGTATAGTGGTTTTTTAGATGTAGACCATGTAAAAAATACCACCGAAGATGAATACATAAAAATGATAGAAGAAAAGTATAATATGGAAGATTGTCAAGCCATTTTTATACCACCCGAAGAAGATACACATCAAGACCACAAGAAAGTTAGTGTGATTGGAAAGGCATTGACAAGAAAAAGTAAGTGTAGTATTATAGATTATAAAACACCACATACCTTAGACCATTGGACACCAAATCTTTTTGTAGATGTAGAAATTCAATACAGAGATAAAATAAAAAGATTAAAGAAATTTGAATCACAACAACACCAAATATATTTTAAAAAGAATTCACTTGATTATTTTCATAGTAACTACCAATGTTCAATGAAGGGTGTTAATCGGACAGAAATGTTCAGAATAAATAGGAGTTATGTTTAATGAGTAATATAGTATTTATGCCAGCCATAAAAGACCCGAAACGAATTGGTAGAAGTGGTGGATATGAATGGTCAGTAAAATCTTGGAAAAATTGGTGTGATAAAAATGATTGTGAATTAATTTTATTAGAACAACCATTGACAGATCCTGCAGAGATGAGTGTGGCATGGCAACGATACCATCTATTTAAATTACTTGAGGAGAGTAAAATGGATTACGACCAAGTTCTTATGGTTGATGCCGATACAATAGTCCATCCTGATTGTCCTAATTTTTTTGAAGAAAGTGATGGTAAATATTGTGGAGTTCCTGAAACAGGTTGTTATGAATGGGTTAATCGCAGTTTAAGGGTGTATGAAAAAGAATTCTTTTCAGATGTTAAAGTCAATCCTTGGAAGTATTTCAATGGTGGATTTCAGATTGTAAATGAAATACATAAAGAATTTTTCGATGTGGTATTAGATTTCTATATGAGTAACCAAGATAAGTTATTAAGTATTCAAACACAAAATGGACTTGGAACAGACCAAACACCAATTAATTATTTGGTTACACAAAATGAGATAGAGTTAAACCTATTACCTCAATGTTATAATTTAAATCAAATGGAGAGAAAGAATTTACTATATTTAGCACCACAACATTGGTGGCCTGATACATTAGATAATATGTATAATTCTGCTTGGGTTTATCATTTCAATGGAATACCAGCAAATCCATTACAAAGAGGTTCGGATTATTTTATGGAAAGGGCATACAACGAGTTAAATAATGGATAAAAAAATACTATTCATAAGTGAATTAGGACACGAGAAAAAAGTTCCAAGAGATTACAGACATATGAGAACAGAGTTTGCTCAAATGTGTGCATTACGAGCAGACCATCTTCCAATATATAAAATAAATGAATTTGATAAGAGTGGATACGACCATGTTATATTGTTGATATCCAAATCACCACAACTTAGAGAATTTATATTGACTTTCGATGTAGTGGAGAAGTCAAGAGAATTTGGTGATAAGGTTTGGTTCATGCAGGAAGCAACTTCTTGGATACATCAAACTATGGGATTACCACATCAGATAAACCATATTAATATTTTAAATAGTGTTGATGGAATACTGAGTGAAAACATTACCGATTATAAATACTATGGTGGAGTTGCACCAAATACACCTGTCCATACAATTCCAACATTAATAATTGAGGATTATTTATTAGATGCTCGTAAGACAGAGAAACAAAACAAAACTATGATTGGTGGTAATTGTTCTAATTGGTATGGTGGGTTTGATTCCTATCTTGTAGCAGACATCTATGAGAATCAAATTGATATGCCAAAGATGAGAAATGTAGATTTACACGACCAACTACCAAGACTTACGGTATTACCTCATGTTCAATTCACGGATTGGATTTATAAATTATCAGAGTATAAATACGCAGTTCACCTGATGCCAGCTATAACTGCTGGAACATTTTGTTTGAACGCAGCGTTCTTAGGAATACCTTGTATTGGTTATAAAGAGTCCGATACTCAAAGAATATGTCAGCCTGATTTATCAGTAGATTTATATGATGTGGAAAGGGCAAGAATGTTAGCGGATAAGCTGAATAGAGATTCAGATTTTTATAACCATTGTTCTGAAACTGCATTAAAAAATTATAATAAAAATTACAATGAGAAGGTATTTATTGAACACATGACAGAGGTTTTAAATTGAAGTTATATAAATTTGATAATTACCAAGAATATAAAGAAGTTCAAGTCAAGGGGTATAATGCAAAAGTAAATACTCATAGTTGGGTTGATACACATGCAATTAGAGGATTGGTTTCATATATTGTTGATTATAATTCTGATGTATCTTTTGGGATATGTCATGGAACTCGTAGAGGAATCGAACAACATGAATTTAATAAAACATTTAAACTTTTGGATATGGATGTAAATGTTATTGGGACAGAAATAGCTGGAGATGCAAAAGACAGATTTCCTAATACTATCGAATGGGACTTTCACGAAGTTAAGGATGAATGGGTTGGAAATGTTGATTTTATTTATAGTAATTCATTTGACCATTCTTACGATCCTGAAAAGGCACTTGGTAGTTGGATGAGTTGTCTAACCGAAAAGGGGTTGTGTTTCATAGAATGGAATAGTGATGCTGATGGAAATTCAAGACCTATGGATCCATATGCAGCCAGTTTTGATGAATATAAAGAAATGATTAGAGAAAAATATGAACTCGTTGAAGTCTTAGAAAATAATCCTGAAAAGGATGAGGGACATAATTGGAAAGGACAACGATTTTATTTTGTTATAAGGAATAAAAATGAGTGATAAGACAATAAGTTTTATACAACCAAGTAGAAACAATTTAAAATATTTAAAGTGGTCGTATAATAGTATAAGAAAGAATCTTGGATACAGACACGAGATATGTTGGGCAGACGATTTCTCAGATGATGGAACTTGGGAATGGATGAAAAAGACGGCAAAAAAAGATGGTAACATAAAAATACATAGAAATGAAGGCCCCACAAGATTAGGACATACTATTTTATATGATACATTAGTAGATATGGCTACCAACGATATCGTAATGATTTATCACGCTGATATGTATGCCTGTCCTAATATGGATGTGGAAGTATTAAAACATTTAGAACGAGGTAAGGTAGTAAGTGCAACACGGATAGAACCACCATTACATCCTGATGGGCCAGAAAAACTATTAAAAGACTTTGGTATAGAACCTGAAGAATTTGATGAGTATGGATTGATGAATTATATTGCTGAATTTCAACAGGATGAGGAAAAGCTCACCAATGGAATATTCGCACCTTGGGCAATATACAAAGATGACTTCACGAGTATTGGTGGACACGACCCGTTATACGCTCCACAATCAAAGGAAGATTCAGATATATTCAATAGGTTTAAATTGAATGGTTATGAATTGATTCAGACCTTTCGAGGTTTGGTATATCATATGACTTGTAGAGGTAGTAGATTTAAAGATGGTGCCCTTAGAAATCCAGCTGGACAAGTATTTATGAAAGGTAGAGAATCATCGGAGTGGTTAGCTCAGAATCTTAGGTCAACTCGTAACTTCATTCGTAAATGGGGGCATATGGTAAAACACGATTCTTTATTACATCCAATTGTTCCACCAAAATATGATGTGGGATTTGTGGTTGAGAATTGTAATAATGATATGTTAAGGGAATTAGAACCTTGGTGTTCGGATATCTATGGAGATTTCGTAGGACATAAGGGATTTGGTGTTAATAAATACATTGAAGAAGAACAACCAAATACTCAATTTGAGTTAAAGAAAAGAATTCACTCAGACCACATTGAACCAAAAAATAATATAGTAGTTAAGTTTGACGCCACTAAATTGACACAAGATAACTTCCAAATATTAGTAGAGTTATCATCAATACTTAAAGAAAGTGGTGAGGTTGGTGAGATGGAATATGATATATTTAAATTTGAAATAAAATCTATGGACACATACGAAAAGGAGTTAATAAATGTCGTATAAAAATTACATCACAGAGATACCTGATTTCCCAATTGATGGGGTAAATTTTAAAGATATTTCACCATTATTGGCTGACCAAGAAACATTTAGGTCTGCACTTGTTGATATGGGAAGTAGAGTTAGACTACCTGATTATTGGGTTGGAATAGATTCAAGAGGATTTATATTCGCTTCAGCACTTGCTGTATATTTTGGTGGTGGTGTTGTACTTGCAAGAAAAGAAGGAAAGACACCAGGTGATAAGGTATCGGTTAGTTATGATTTAGAATATGGAAGTGCCACATTAGAGATGCAAAAAGTTGGAATGGGTGGTGGAGAAGTAGTGATTGTGGATGATGTATTGGCTACGGGTGGAACACTCAAGGCAACTAATGAGTTAGCAGAAAAGGCTGGATATAGTGTGGTTGGTAACTTGGTGTTGGTTGATTTAAAATATGTTCCACGAGTTGATAATTTCGATTTGGTTGTTAGAAGTGTAGTAGAATATGAATAATGTTATCAAGAGAATTTTTAATAAAAAGGGGTTATTGTTGTGGACTCGGTTGTTTGATGTGTCCATACAAACCCAAACATACAGAAGGAAATACTAATTTAATGGGTGATTCATACGGAGCAGCAAAAGAGTTAGAGAAAAAAATACTGATAGTTTGTGCACTTGAGATAGAAACACAAGGTCAGTTAGATGATTACGAGGTATTGTATACAGGAGTTGGTAAGGTAAACGCTACATTTGAACTAACAAGAAAGTTTGGTAAGTATGGAAGTTACATACCTTACGATATGGTAATCAATTATGGAACTGCTGGTAGTAGAAAGATTAAGAAGAAAACATTGGTAGATTGTACTAAGTTTATTCAAAGAGATATGGATGTTACAGGTCTTGGATTTATGAGAGGTGAAACTCCATTTGAACAGGACCCACCATTTGTTATTCAACAACAAAATGTAGAGTTCAATCCCATAGGTAGAAATGCAACTTGTGGTAGTGGTGATAACTTCGCAGAGGATAAATCACAATACTATGGTGAGGTGGTGGATATGGAAGCATATGCATTAGCAAAGGTATGTTATTTATACGATATTCCATTTATCTCATTCAAATATATTACAGATGGAGCTGATGAACAAGCTCACGAGGATTGGGAAAAGAATCTTGCCGATGGTATAGAAGTATTTAAGGAAAAAATATTAAAGGAATTAAAATGAATATATTAGTAACAGGTGGTGCTGGATTTGTAGGAACTAACTTGATAAAAAGATTAGATAAAGATGGAAATGATGTAGTTTCAATAGATAACTACTCAACAGGTTTAAAAGAAAACGAACAAGAATATTGTAAATATGTCGAAATGGATTTATGTGATGAACAAGATTTTTCAGAACATTTAGGAGGAGTGCCACACACGATATTTCATATGGCAGCATTAGCAAGGATTCAAACTTCATTATCAGATCCCGTATCACATATAAAAAATAACTTTATCTCAACATTGAATGTATTGGAATATGCTAGATTACATAATGTGCCAGTAGTATATGCAGGTTCGAGTTCGTATCACGATGGACTATATGGTAGTCCATATGCTTGGGTTAAGTGGAGTGGTGAAGAATTATGTAAATTATATAGTGAGGTATACAATGTTCCAACCTCAATATGTAGATTTTACAATGTATATGGTCCTCATCAATTAATAGATGGGCCTTATTGTACGGTTGTTGGGGTATTTCAAGAACAATATAAAAAAGGTGAACCATTGACCATCACATCAGACGGAGAACAAAGACGAGATTTTACTCATGTAGATGATATTGTTGATGGGTTAGTCAGAGTTCACAGAGGAATGCATGGTGAATTGGATATGAGATATGCTGGAGCAGAGTTTGAATTTGGTCGTGGTGTAAATCACTCTATAAATGAACTTGCAAGTTACTTTGGAAGTGATTATCCAACTAAATACCTACCAAAACGAGATGGTGAATATGATATAACCTTATGTAAAGATGAACATACAAAAGAGGCATTAAATTGGAATCCTACAAAAAACTTAGATGATTACATTAAAGATTTTGTAGAAACAGAAAGGTTTTTTAACGAATAAAATCTCATGACTTACTATTTATTATTGGAAGATGACACCGAAAAGGATGTTTATTTTGACTCAAATGTTTTAGGAGAAGAAAGTTTTGGAACGTTTTATACAGGTCA
>CERS01181681.1_pt1 | contig 17824 bp, 21 predicted proteins | sample 356251 | NCBI WGS metagenome assembly CERS01 (sample SAMEA2621020, study PRJEB7988) | marine metagenome | isolation source: saline water (ENVO:00002010), including
ACCAAAGCGAAGACAGCGAAGACAGCGAAGACAGCGAAGAAAAAGAGAACGAAGAAAAAACTGACCAAAGTGAAGACGGCGAATGCGAAGTACGGATACCCCCAGGAATATGGAAAAAATGACCTTAAAGTAGTACCGAAAGCTTTATCTAGAATAACAAAACCAGTTGCAGTTGAGATACGTAAAGAATTTCAAAAATTTGCATATAATTTAGCAGATAAATATGGAATCGACGTTAGTTTTCCGAGACCGAGTGGCTTTAAAAAAAAGAAATTAAATTATGGGCCTGTAAACATTTTTTCAGCCATTATCTCAATCAAACCTGAGCTTAGAAACTTGGACGACCCTGCTGAAGAAGATTCTACGTGCCAAACAGAACCAACGGCACCCACGGGCAAGCTCTTCTGGCCTGTAGAAGACCAGGGGCCAGTTTGATGCCTTTCCCACCCGCGCGCTTAAAAGCACATTCCCATTCCCCAGTATAACCATATATTCTAATAAATTATGTCAAACTTTTTGCATATTAAATATAACTGTGGAACGTTTCCCCCACGATGGAGCCGTAAACTGCGTCGCGGCCGAGGCGTCTGTAGGATGCGCGCCGGTGTGCCACCAGTGGTGCGGCGGCGCGGCGCGGAACATTTCTTCGGTGGCGCGGGCGCATGTTATATGGTGTTCAATATCCACTGTGGCCGGATGTGCTTCTCCGAGCACGCGCCGCGCGATCCGTCCCGCGTCCTCGAGCGTCGACACGGCCTCGCATACATCGTCGAGCGTGGCACTGGGGTCACAGCAGATCGCCCGCGCGTAAGCTTTCCTCATGCTAAGCGTGATTATATCATGATCTCCGAGAACGCGTCGCGCCACGGGCAGCAGTTTGTGCAGAAGTTGTTTAACTTCTCCGAAGCGCTCTAGACAAATAAGATTGTTCGCGTAGTTGTGTGAGTCAATTAGAGTTTCTTTATCTTCCTCGCCATAGAGCCTCAGATCTGTAGAGTATACGTCTCGTCGCATACAGAGGGCCTCTTCAAGTCGTCCGAGCTTTTGATACGTGTTCGCAAGATTGCCCTGCACAATAAGCAGGTCTTCTTCTGATGCGCCAATGCGCCGCATCATAGACAGGTCGGCCTCTCTTACGGACAACGCGTCCTCGAAGTGGCCTGACTCGTATAAACCGTTCCCGACCCGACAAATCGCCAGGTGCCGAACCTCGTCCGTTTCCGGCCGCCCGACGTATGTCTTCCAGCACGCCCACCCGAGCGCGCAGTGCACGACGCCATGGTAATGTTGCTTGCACAAGCTGCACGTGCGCCATTGTTTCCACCTCACGTTCTTCACCTTGTAGTCCAAATTGTTCTCCTCGGCCTCCGCCACCAAAATCTTCGCCTGCTCCGCCAAGCACGACACGTGCACAAAGCCTTCGGTCGTATGGCACGCGCACCCGCGCACAAGACCCTCGCCGGTATGTCGATGGACGGCCTGAAGGCAGATGTAGCACGTCTGGTCCTTCGTGTCCTCGGCGCACGCCTCCGTCGCAACCGCGACGGCCGTCGTACACTTCTGATTCGCATTGTACTGCTCGGCGCCGCCCGCTTTCTTTATGTTTTTGCAGAGCTTATCATGGCCGCCCGATTCCCAGTGTTGTTTCTGGCATTCGGGTCCACAGTAGCGTGTGCTGCAGCGGCCGCATTTCTTGCCCCTGGTTAAGCCAAGCTCGGTGGCGCAGACGGCGCATTTTGTGAGGATCATCCCGCAACTGCTTGTGCGTGATCTAGAGCGGACGGAGAAAAATACACTACGTTTCCTCCCATGCCGCCAAATTGTTATCCAAAATATGGACTATAAAGGCTACGCGGCGCTTGGACATGTGCTTACGCACACGCGAGACACCGTCATCAAAAGGCAGACGCTAGAACTAGAGAAACTGCAGCGCGAAAATTCTCGCCTTAACTACAGCTATCGCTCTTTGATAGAATACAATTGCATTGGTCAAACCCCACCGCATTATTGTCAAAAATGCGGCAGTTGGGAATGTCCCGATCACGACGCAACATGGTACTTCTTCAAGTTTTATTCTGAGTTAGGTGAGTACGATTCTATGCTCAAAACATGGGTGCTGGAAAAGGTCTTTTTATGCAACCACTGTGCGGAAAACATGCAATGTTCTTGGCCCGAAGCGTATTTAAAATTATGCACAAAATACAAGTTCTCTTATTGGTGTGAAGGTAACGATTATTCATGCGTTCGTCAATTTGTTGAAGATAAAGACTTTGAGGATGCAGAAAATTATGGGCATTTGCGCAAATTTGTCTTGGGGAATCAAAGTAAATTTTACCATGATTTCTTTTTGAACCATAAACCTGACAAAATGCACCACGTTGCTGCTTACATCATTCAACGTGCTTTTCGCTGCGGTTGGGATTATCGCCACGCCCTTGACGAGCCCGAGTCAGAATCCGACCCGGACTAAGATTCTGACTCGGACGATAGAATTTTTATTGTTTCGAGCCCACGCGCGCGAAAAAATTATATTGCCCTAGTAAATGAAATCCGCCCGCAAATCCGCCCGCAAATCTGTCCGCAAATCTGTCCGCAAATCTGTCCGTAAATCTGTCCGTAAATCTTCTCGCAAAACATCCCGCAAGCCTGTCCGCAAAGCCGCCCGCAAAGTAACTCGTCCCAAATATAAAGATTTGAGTCGTCATATTGCCAGGGCTTGTAGAGGATTTGATAAAAACTCCGTCGTATACTATGAAAAAGAATCTGAAATTATCAAAAGACATAACATGAATATTGGGGATATAGTTTATGTTGGAAAATCTACTCATCACGATCATGATCACGATCAGAGCCATAGTGATACAGGATGGGGAATTATATTTGATAACAACGGACATTATTTAAGTGGTGAGGGTTGGCAATTCAGCAGTGGGCCGCCGCCTCGCCGTGGATCATTTTTATTGATTGAAGTAATGGCTTCATCAGATAATCGCGGATATATTCGCGGCCCACCGCTCGTGTACTGGGGCCCTTATTTAAGCCTGCAGCGTTCTATATATATGCCACTTAAAAAGTATATTCAAAAACATAATATTAAATATGAAAACACATTTCGTGATATTATGAATAGTAAGTTGGGTTTTGAATGGTTTGATTTAGATTATTATGGAAAAGAAGAATTTGATTCCGTTGTCAATGATTATAAGAAATATAATATATGGTAAATACTTAAAGATCCTTACGCCTTGCCGTCGTATACTACGACGTCCCAATTTTTTTCAAGATTGTTAATTGGAAGGGCGGCGGGGTTGTTCGGGGGGGTGTTCGGGGCGGTGCGTCGCGGGGGCCCTGGTTTTGACTTTTTTTTTTTGTAATGTTTAATGCATTTTTTTACACGTAACTTGTTTTTCAATAGGCCACACATCTTATTTCTGAATCTTTTTAATTTTTTCTTTAGTTTTTTAAAGGGTGCCGTCATGTTTAGCAGTGTCGATGTGTTTGTGCGCATACGTCCGAGTGGGTGGAGGTGGTGGTGAATATAATTTGCTCCGTTTATTCTAGTGACCAGTACCAACCATACACATCAACAAACCAGTTATCAGTCTCCGGGAAATATGCAAGATATTGTCAAAACGAAGTACGCAGCGTATCCTTGGTACCGCCCGCCACCCAGCATTGATGAGCCTGGTGAAAACAAAATAGATCTCTTTGAAGGGTCTTGCCAGGGATCAACCGGAAGCACATACAATCTCAAATTCCAATATGTTCGGCACACCAACGAGAAGAACGAAACGACTTGGATGATCACCACGTTTTGTTCGTGTCCAGCTTGGAGATGGCAAAAGACCAGAGCAGAACACCGTACCTGTAAACACATAGCCACACACATAAACCGTCACCACGAAATGATACGCATTACCGCAAACCAGGAATTCTTTGGAGGAGAGACATACACCCCGGCGCCGCGCGCTAAACCAGCCAAATCAAAAGTCAAAGTCAAAGTTACCCCCACAAAAAAAATTGCCAAAAAATCAACAGTCACAAAAGCAACTAAGCCATCAGTCGTTCCCCCGCCTTCCATACATGTCACGCTTGCTCAAAAATGGGACAAGAAGAAGGACCCTACCAATTACTATATGTCCGAAAAATTAGACGGTATGCGATGCCTCTGGGATGGTAAAAAGCTCATGTCGCGAAACGGAAAAGAAATCTTTGCACCACAAGAACTTCTTCAACAACTTCCACCATTAGCCCTAGACGGTGAGCTTTTTCTTGGACGAGGCCAATTCCAACATTGCATGAAAATAGTACGTACTCAGTGCCCATCTGCGCAAGATTGGAAGAAGATAACATACATGGTTTTTGATGCACCCACTGTGCAAGGACCTTTAAAACAAAGACTTGAACAAGCAAAATTGGCCATTGAACGCGTAGGCCGGACGCAGGCGCCGCGTGATTTCCCCGACGAGTACCGGTGCCCAATCACGCTCAACGTCATGGTAGATCCCTGCCTAGCAGCCGACGGCCATTCCTATGAACGCGAAGCTATCCAGCGCTGGTTCCTAACCCACGGCACGTCGCCGATGACAAACAAACGACTGGACTCGACCAATGTCGTCCCGAACCACGCTCTACGCAACGCCATCGCGCGGCTGACGCCTGAAGTCCCACCACTGTCGTCTACGGAACGTGAACCCAAAAATACTTGGATCAAAATACTTGATCAACAAATTTGCCAAGGACCCGACCATGTCGTTTTAGAATTGAAATCCGTTCTTGCAAAAGGTGGCGAAGGCGTTATGTTGAAACATCCTACCAATCATTACAAACAAGGCCGCACGTGGGATCTCATGAAAGTAAAACAATTTCACGACGATGAGGCAGAAATCATCGGATACAAAGATGGCACAGGAAAAAATGAAGGTAAAGTTGGATCCTTGCAATGCCGAAACAAAGAGGGAAAAGAATTTTACGTCGGATCGGGACTCGATGAACACCTTCGTGACCATCCCCCGCGGATTGGTACTTTTATCACATATCGTTACCAAGAGAAAACACTTAATGGAATTCCTCGTTTCCCCACGTTCGTTCGTCTCTATGAGAGCGAGTAGGATAATGCCTGCGAGACCGGGAACTAATTTTTATCTTTTATAATTGTATTTTTTGTTGTTTGCAAAATTGTGCTCGTGTACTAAATGAGTATTTTCTTTAAAAATATTTATCGGAACTATATTTCGTGCCACGTAGCCAGTAATTTTAAATACGTTAAGAGATTTTACGCCCCTGGGCGTCGTCAAATTTGTATCGCTGTCCGCGCTAGAATTGTTAGCGTTATTACCAGAATGAGATAGCTTGTTTTCGTTAGGATCAGATAATGTTGTTTCCATGTGTATTTATTATTAAAAATGTTATTTATTAACCCCCAGGGATTTCAAAAATCTTTCGTTTCGTTCTATTCTTGCGTTTCTTTCTAACTCGTATTCAGATAATTCAGGTTGGAAATTGCGCTGAGCTTGTTCTTCTTGTTTCTCAATCCGTTTTCTATAGTCAGGCCAAAATTTGGTTTCTAACGTATTTTCGGCTTCTGCGGGAATTTTATTCGCTCCCATATTTATGAGCATCTTGATTTTTAGTTCTAATGCCTCTTCAAGAATTTGATTACAAGGTGTGCCTGACGGTTCATCGCGATTCTCTAGTTTGCTTTTATGTAATAACATGAGTGCCGAATATCCGTCGCGATTTTTGTTATCAATAAATGAAATCATTTTTTCGTTAGTTGTTTGCGATTTACATTTTTGTAAAAGCATTTCAAAAGTTTCAGGCGCACAGTGGATGTTTTTGGACGCAAAAGTAAGGGCCGAATCTAAATAATCGTCCACGACATCGACTTGAGAATCCATCAAAAGATATTCTACAACAGAACGATAATAATTTTTGGACTTCAAAGATTTCATCAGTGCTGTTTGCCCCTCGTCTGTCTGTTGCGAAAATGGATTTTCAGTTCGGTTAGCAAGAAATTTCAACACGTCCAGAAATCCAAAATCAACAGCATAAATAAATGGAAGAGCACTGCCGTAAATAGCCTTTGAAAAATCGTAAGAATCAAAGTGTTGGCATAAAGATTCCATATCGTGCTCGCCAATAGCTTTTTTAAGTAAGCGGGTTTTTAGTTTTTGGTCCCTAGAAGGAAGTTTGCGACGGTCTTGTGCTAATTGTTGTTCTTCGTCTTCTTCTCCGCATTGTGTTTTTTTGGGCCGTGATGTTTTAGCGGACCGACGGCTCGTACTTCGCTGTCGCTTGCGCTTGGGGTTCTTTGGATTCGTTTCCTCTATCGCATATCGAAATCTGCATTTAACGCCATTAATTTCTTCAATAACAACTTTCCATCCAATTTCTGACATTTTGGCAAGATGATTAATAACACCGGGAGGAAACGTATTATATTTTTCTCCAAAGAGGATGTTGGGTCGCCCGCAGTCAGTGACTTGGGCGCCGTACTGGACGGATCACTATGCGACATGAATGAGCGAAAAAATTTACTTCAAAACAAATTAAAAGAGTTAAATGTATCCGCGCAAAACCTTAATTTTCAAAGCGCAACTTGGGCAATTTATTTCATAAAGCAAAATCTGGATATAACTTTATCAGAACTCGCGGTTCCTTTCTTTAGCACGCTCACAATAGTTGCAACACTATCGTGTGGTATTTCTACAGGAATATTGGTTACTGAAAGTCATTTTTTACTAAGTGCAATTCCTGGCGCAATTGGGACCATGGGCTGTCTAACAACCGTTTTACTTTGTGTTCTTTTAGAAAACACCATACGACAAATATCAGATCCAGATGTTTTTCTTGAATTTATTATTAAAAATCAAAGACTTATTCGGTTACCAGTTCCAATCTTTGCAATATCTATTCATGGAATTTCAATACAAATTATATTTTATGCATGGAAATGTAGTATTGTACTTGGAACTATAACTAGTTCAATTACATTAGTTAGTTGCGGTATTGTTCATTATTACCAGCAAAATTTTCAAAATATATTAAAAGAACACAAAAAAAATACATTCTTAAAAATGAGTATTGTATAGCTCTAACTAGGTCTAATAATAATCAGCAATTCCATTTTCTACATGACTGGTATCCTGGCGTTTGTGGATCCCGTTTTGATTTGCAGCGATGCCTTGCACAAAATGATCGTTTTCGCCCTGGTTCATTTTTTTTTATCGTCATATGCGGGTCGCCAAATCTAATACATTTATTGTTCACAAGTTTTGCAAATTTTTTATTTGGGCCTGGTGTACAAGATTTACGGGCAGATTTGCGAGAAGATTTTCGAGAAGACCTGCGGGCCTTGCGCAAACCCGCCTGCAAGGCCCGGGAAGTGTATTTTAGCTTGTTTCTCAAGGTCGATTTCCGGGCAGGCTTGCGCCTCGACTTGCGACGAGATCGTGATTTCCGGGCAGGCTTACGCCTCGACTTGCGACGAGATCGTGCTTTCTTAAATTTCTGTACTAATGCAGTCATTCCCCCGGGGGGTAATTTTTGAGATTTCATTTTACTAAATAAAAATTTATCGTAGCTCGTTAAAGGTATGTTATTCGCCTTTTTTCTTAAAATATCTTTCATCCATGAATTTGATTGTATTTGTTGTAACAATGTTGGCACGTTTGTTGCCTTTTTTAGGCGTGAAGCGCGTCGTTTTCTTTGTCCGCCTTGAATCATATTAATAATAGGAAACAAAAAAAATCTCGTCTATGGCTTAATATTTATTCTTTTGGCCTTAATCGGGAAGGGTCCCCGCCCTATTGTAAGGCGCTGTCCTCATCGCTTTCCTTGGGTTTTTCTTCGCCGAGACGGCGCTTGCGCGTATTTGAACAGTGCCTCTGCTTGTACACTTGGTCGAAGCGCGCCGAGCAGTACACTTGGCGCGCTTCGGCGGTAAGGGCCCATTCCTCGCGCTCGTAGCGGCGCACCTTGTTGGTGATGGTCCAGTAGATGTCAACGTCGGCGTCTCGACACGAGACGTAGCCGTGTAGCGACGGCACGCGCTCCTTGAGCGCATTGAGCATGCTCGTCATGTAGCGGTTGTAGAACTTCTCGGAGAAAAATTCCATATCCACCGTTCCATCCGCAATTGTGATGCACCAGTCGCTCTTGTTTGTAGAAGGCGGAATGAGTAGCGGGTGATCATCTTTGTCGGAAAGAACATCTTCGTCGCGGTCGTAGTACAGTGTCTTTTTAAGGTTTTTGTCGTCCACGTAAAGGGTGATATCGTACTCTACGTTATCAACCCGCAAGATATCCGGTTTCAATTTCTTGATATTATCCTTCACAACTTCAAGTTCCTTGGAGAGCCGCGCTGCGTCCGTCCTAAAACCTAGAAGCTTTTCAGTTCTGGACCTCCTCTCTTGAGCGAGGTCTGGGGAAGAGGGCGGCGTAGGATGACGATATGTGGGGTCCATTGCTACCAGCACCCCGACAATGCCTCGTTGCGCTTCGTGAAGCCTTTCAGCTTTTTCCTTGGACTGGCGTTCCAAGTCTTTGAGCACTTCGATCTGGTCTTGAAGAGCCGTCTCAAATGCGGGGGCTCCAGTCACCGTCGTGTTGTAGCCCATTTTGGCGGCGCCGGGGCAGTCGGTGTGTATTTCGACGGAGACAACGGGTCAAAATTATCTCCAGCGATTAACACGTCAAGCCAAACCATCCCGGATGGCAACTTACATTTCAGATTGGGATTATCATGACCGGCGGCTTCGTCGCCTGTCTGAGAACGGGACGATGGTTGGGTTTCGCAAGTGGACTGGCGAAGCAAGTTATCGATGTTTAGAAAAAGCTGATTTGGATGAAATAAAAGAAATGTTTCACATGGATATAATTGCTGAACAAAAGATAATGATGCGGTGTAATCTAACACCAGGATTCGCCCCGCCGCCCCGACGTTTTTCAAATATCTGGATTGATCGCGAAGCGGAAGTTAAGAGATTGCAAAAACGCTACGGGAATCGCTGGTTGGATTTTTTTGTTCAAGGAACGGAGAGATACGAGACTTATTTACATTTTTCTCTAAAACTTGATCCATACGCACGCTTCTTCAATGGTATCGAGGAAATGCCAAGAGAAATTAATAGAATAATTATGTCTTATCTCAGCATTCCTATTAAATTCACATTAATTATGTTTACGGATACCACTTATCCATTTACACCAATGATGTGGGACATGAAATATGACACATGGGATTCTCTTCCACACGGCAAAATTATTTCGACAACTAACCCTGCGTCCCACACTGTTTTTGAATTCGTGTCCAAGCAGCTGTCGTCGTCGTCATCCACGGATTTTGATTGTCTATTTTTTGATGATGTCGTAGCAAAATGTTTATTCTATTCTCTTATGCGCGAAAACTTTCAATTTTTTGCTCATAATCACAAAAATTGGGCATGCGGGTGGACGCCTTCAAAAATGCTTATTGTTTTTTTGATGAGATTGAAACGCGATCTTTCAAGTTTGGCATATATTTAATATTTGCGTATGAAAAGATGGTAATTCCGATATGCATGATTTCCGAGAAAAAAAAACCCATGGCTATTTATACCGTCATTACTGGTAAGTACGACAAGCCGCGCACTAAGCCCAAAGAATTAGACGTGCCCTGCATCTTGATGTCAAATAACGAAGAAACAAAATCATACGCTACACAAGAAGGGTGGGAAGTCTATGATTTACCGAATATACCCGATCGCGAATTCGACATGTCATCGCTTAGTCCCTCGACGCGCAACCTGTGGTTGCAGCGGTATTTAAAAATAAATCCCCACGTTATTAAGGTTCTTTTAGATTATGAGGTAGTTATATGGGCAGATGGAAATCTGGAACTATCTGTTGAAGATGTACAAAATGTAAAAAACTTGGCGAAGCAGAACCTCGCTGCTGATGTTTTGCGTAAACAACATCCAAATCCAAAGAGGAAAAATTCGGTGGCGCAAGAACTAGGGGCAATTTCCGGGCGAGCCTCGAGACAGGGTTGGCAATCCTGTCATAAGCCATGTTTTAATAACATGAAAGATGAAATGACTTTGGCGGGGTTTGTCGACAATCAGTTGAGCGAAACAAACTATTTAGTCAGGCGAAATCCGGGCTTACAAAAAATGATACGCTTTGCAGAAGACTGGTGGCGCATATTAAAAATGAACAATTGTTGGCGCGATCAGGCTGGCTTTGATTACGCTTTGTGGCGAAGCGAGTTATCGTTTGAAACTATATCGTTTACTGGCCGAAGACATTGGCATGGCTTTGGGAAAAGGAAAGGATTGATGCCAGATAAATAGTTTTTTAAAACGTGCTTAGACCGTCCCTGTCGCGAGGTTATTGACATGGTGTTGATTATTCGCATCGCCCCACTTGAGACGTTTTTCAAGGCTGCTTGCGTCTGGCAACAACCCCAGTCGCGCTCGACCAGTGGGTTCCCTCGTAGAAAAATCCCAGCCTAAAAACTCTAAATAGTCTTCGCTAATTAAATTAGTCAACGTTGAGACAGAAAATTTTTCTTTTTTAGTTTCTATTTTTGAACTTTGAGATATTTTAAAACTTTGAAGAGAAACCATAAGACATTCGAATTCGTGTGCTTTGCTAGACAACACAGAAGCGCTTGCCCAATGGGGTATTGTCGTATCGTGCACAAACATATATTTTGCGACATTAGATAGCGTAAACATGTAACTTGTCCAGACAGATGTAAGAGGAACAGCCAAATCTTCGTGATCAAATGCTAATTTTCTAGATTCAAAGTGAGGTATTCCGTGAAAACTACCAGCGCACACCGTGAAATCATTCTGTGGAAATGCCGTCAGTAGTAATCTTCTGCTTTGCGAATCCGTATTTTCAAATAGTGATATGCTTTGTCTGTCCCAACCTTTTGACATGACCGTGTCGTGCGATATGAAGGCACAATACGGCTCGTCCGTGTACAGATTATTTATGCAATTAAAATATGACTCGTATTCGTTTGAAGTATTCTTCAACAAAGAAATTCTAATATTAGGCAAAAAGCGATCATAACCCATCAATTTTAATTCGTTTACGACATTTCCGCTTGTTTTATCATCAAAGATTTGTTGTGTGATGCCAATCGTCAATAAAAACGGAGATGATGACTTCTTTAACAAATCAACTATATGATATGCTATTGATTTTGCATCGTCACCGTACGTGGCGACAAATATTCGTGGCCTAAATGGATTACTAGCAGAATCTATAATGCTGTTGTGTATCTCTTTCTGTTTTTCTAACGAACGATAGGCAACGAGGCCGATTGCAAATATCAGCGCAACTATAAAAATTTTGAGTCCCATTTTTGTAAATTTTCCAAGTTGTAATTAAAGAGTCATAATAATTTATGAATTCCCATGTAGACGAATGTCCAATTTGCTTACAGGGAAAAAAAAAATTTCCTAAAATACGATGTAATCACAAGGTATGCTCCCTATGTTTGTCTAAATGGTTTAAGGACAATTCCACGTGTCCCGTCTGCAGGCAACTCCTAGATACCAGGAGAATTTTAACGTTCGAAAGCGATGATCAAGCGCGATCCCCGCGGCGAGCGTACTTAAAATCACTAAATAAAATTAAAAATTTATCTAATTCCGAACAAATTTGAATTACTTCAAGTTATGATTCATAATCAATTTTTCAGCAAGAACGCGAGGGCTGCCGCAACTTTTGCATTTGAAGTTATTTCTGCCATTTTTTTTACCGTTGCAACCAGCGCCGCAAACCCAAGATATTAGATTCCAGTGGAAATCCATGCTGTCCATTTTGTGGGACGACGACCAAAATTCCTTTTCTTTGTCCAACACAAACAGAGAGAAATATTTTCGATTACAATCCACTATCGGCCCTTTAGTCCACGCGATCAATTCTTGCTGCCTTAAATACAAGTTATCAACGTTGCCGTGTTTAAAGTTCCGGAATCGATTGCGCCGCGCGCAATCGCCTAATACAGAAAGAGACATTGGGGACCAGTGATAGGTTGGACTTTAAATGTATTATGGCGGGAGGAAACGTAGTGTATATTCTTCTCCGTCCGCACGGAAGACGACAGTCAACGATGTCCGTCCGCCGCCGCGCGTCCTTCGACAGCGACAGCGACAGCGACAGCGAGGACGGCTTCTTCGAGGGCTACAGTATCGGAGGAGACGCACCGGCGAACGAGCTACCGTCGCCGTGCAAAATAAGGATGAACGGGAATCGGCGAAGCTTCTCGGAGCGCGTCGACGACCTGCTGCGGGGCAAGGCCCGCGACGAAACTCACGGAGAAGAATGCCAGACGCCGAAGCGCCGCCGCCTCGTGCCCCTGTGCGCCGTGACGCCCGCGACGCGCCGAGCGCCACAATCATTCAACCAGAAAAATACAAGTTTATTATTAGCTTTGAACAACGCAAACCGGGATCAAAAAAATACTAAGGGCGCGCGCGCCGCGCGGGGTAGGTCGGGTTTGCCGAGTTAAAAAATGTTAAAAAAAAGATCTTGGTGTCTCACTTCTACAAAACCTCTAACACATTCTGCTTGTACCCAGTTTTCAGCTGCTTTAATAAAAGCAAATACTAAATCATCCAACTCTTCGTGTGACCACTGTTCTGCCCGAGTACTAATAATTTGATCGAACACAATCTCATTATCCTCATTTAGCACGTCTAGACCATGTCTAAATCTAATTTGCTTATTTTGTTCATTATCATTACCACCCAAGCCCCCTTCTAATCTGTCGAGACATGGCAATGTCTTGTTTTGTTCTAATTTGCAGTATCGCTTGAGATTGCGTAAAATAATTTGGCTGTCTCCATTTTCACACTTATATTTATAATCTTCCCACCGTTTCACGTAGTCTTCGGGTGCATCGTTGTCAATATAAAATCTTAATCTATAAATGTGATCACTCATTATGGGGCGTACCATCGCCGGCGTAGAGCCCAACGGCATGTGTTGCAAGACTATTGTTCCTCCCCGTGGAGAACAGATCAATATTTGTTTCCTCCTGGCTAAAGTTAACACGGCCCGAGGTGCCCCATGGCTTTCACGCGAATTTATGCCCAATTTCCGCTAAAACAATCTCATTTGGTGGCAAGATTTCGCCACCGCTGATAGAGGGAGGTCTATTGTCAATTACTCTAAATTTGGTGCCTGGAAGCAAAATATGTTCTCTTTCGTTTGGATAAAACGAAATTGCAGAGATATCTCTTGCACTTTTGGCATATATAGTGAATAAGGTTCCGGTATCAGCGCTGGCTGCGAAATCATTCGCAATAGATTCGAATTCACTGGTACTCGAAATTCCCCACCACGTAACAATTTTTTCTTTTTGATATTTTGGATCCATGTGAAAATTCTTTGTAACCCCGCGATAAACTACTATATTTTTCTTTGGAAGCTTTTCGACTGCCGATATAAATAATCTCAGGAATTTGTACAAATTCTTTCTCCAAAAAACATCTAGTTTCTCGTTGCCCCCCGGCGCGCCCAGACTAGAAAGTATCTCGTTGTGCTTGTAAATAAAGGGACCGGTATAAAACAATATAGCGGCAAAATGCGACTGTTTCATAGTTGCAAGCAACCATTGACCACATGGAAAACTTTTCAGTTTCTTATCTTTACAAAAGAATTTCGCAATCCTACGGTATTCCTCAATCCTAGTAACGCCATATTTAGCTTTAAATTGTTCTTCATTTATTGTGCGAACCTCTAAAATTACCGATGCTGTTAGATTGCATCTGTTAATAAAGTCTTGGAAATGTTTCGCTGGTGATATGGCAGAACTTCTTAAAATATACGAAATTTCTTCTGGCCAACTGCCCACAGCTGCTTGAAGATTTTTGGGCACACGCGTTTTCATCATATCTTTAAATGGCGTCGCAAATGTTCTATCAAGATTCATTCGAAGCAACAACCGAACGTTTTTGGCTTTTTTCCAGGCATGGTGAACGTCGAATTTTCTATGTTTTTTCTTTGGTTGAAACATTGTAAACAAAGACACGTTTTTAAACTTTAAAATAAAAAAAATTTTTTTCTTTAAAGTAATAATAAAATGGCTTTCAGAGTATATTTTTATTTTATGGTAGTCATCATATTAGCATTGCTTGCAATTTGTTTATATTTATCGATTCGCGAACCGTACAGTGATAGGCAACTAATTTCATATACTCCGGCCAGAATATTGATGAAAAGGCCGATTTACATATATTTTCATGTTTGCGGCATACTAAAGTGGAAAAATATTGTCAAGAAATTGTTTGATTATTTAGAAAAATTAGATGCGTTTTCTATTATTAGCGAGTTGCGGGTTTGTATACTTGGTAGCAAAAAAGTTATTGACGACAACATATGGAATTATCACCATAAAATAAAAATACATGCAACTGATCCAAATCCAAAATTATATGAACGATTTACCCTTAACAGGTTACGAGAAGACAGTAAAAAGGAAAGCTTTGATGTATTTTATATGCATAGTAAGGGAATAACGCGCGCAACCACGATTGCAAAGAAAACAAAACATTTAAACGACTGGATTGACCAAATGATGAAATCTTGTTGGATTGATTACGCAAAAGTATTGTTTAATTTACAAAATTACGACGCGGTCGGTGTTTTACTGAGTAACAACACCATTGGCGCACATTTCTCTGGAAATTTTTGGTGGTCCAAGTCTGATTATTTAAAAGACAAGGGAGACATTGGGCCAGGTTATCTAGACGCAGAAAGGTGGATTTTATCGTCTGATGGTTGTCGAGCACTGAATTTAAGCAAAGAAACTACATTCATGCCGGAATACATTAGAAAGGGTTGTCCTGCCCCGGGGTCGTACACAGTTTTTGATTCAAAATGCATGAACTGCTTTAAAGATACTCGTGGGAAGGCAACGGGGCAAAAATATCTAGCAAAAAGTGCTTAAGTCGACCGCCAAAGTCAATATTCGTTTTAGATGTGATTTATTATATTGCTTTATAAATGAAAGCATTTTATATAACTTTGAATAAAAAAAGAGAAGAACGCATTTTAGAAAATATTTGCGAACCGCTCAATTTAGAGTGTATAAAATTTCCGGGTGTGAAACTTAAAGAAAAAAACACCGGTGTATGCGAAGGACAAAATGTCAAGAGGATAGGTAATGCAAACATAGCTCGGGTTCAGGGCGCAAACGCGGCTCATCGCAACGTGTGGGAACACGTACAAAATTTGGATGAAGAAAGAGTTTTAGTTTTTGAGGATGACGTAGTTTTGCCGTTCAAAAATCAAGAACCCGCAATTAAAAAAGTCAACGAATATTTAGGTGGACTCGAGGATAACGTTGACTTCGCGTATCTTGGTAATTTAAAAAATAAATTAGGAGCTCACGCATATGCAATTACCCCCGATGCCGCTAAAAAATTATTTGACCTCGGCCCCATGTGCAATGGCATAATCGACGGAAACATAAAATGGAAATGTAATAACGATAAAAATTTTACGTGCACATACCCCCCACATCTAGGTCACGAATATCCCGTGCGATCGGTTTTAGGTGGGGTGGGCAGGCAAACAGGTTTAATCTATCAAGGAAAGGCTATTTAGACTTAAATTTTCCATTCTATTTTCCGGGCCGGGGTTTCAAACCGGATTGCAGTGGTGTCAAGAACTATTGCATAAACGTTTTTGGTCAAAACCCTTGATTTACCAGCCCACGAATCACCTTTTGTGGACGGCGAATGAATATAAAACCTTTGGTGATTGTTAGTGTAAGAAAACAAGCGGTCCGAGTCGTATCCAAACGGACGTAAAATCCAATCTTTTACGTATCCTAAAAGTTCAAACAATCCATCTGGGTTGCTTTCTTCTCGCAGCGAATAAATGTCGCGAGTGGTGCAATTATATTCAAAGTATGTATTGAAACGATTTGCATACTTGAGTTTTCTTAGCTCATTATTTTCTCGTGCCCAGTGGATTCTGTATATATCAAATGCTACGTCCATTTCTCGTTATTTTTCATCAACTTCATTTTTTTTGCAAAATAAACTCGCATCTAGGCAGAAACCAGGTCCTCAAAATCCCAGTTCCCAACATACGTCTTCAGCAGGTCATACGCCGCTTGGACCTTATTGAATTCCTCGATGTCGCCGCCCTTGTCTGGGTGGTGTTTCAGCGCTTGCTTGTGAAAGGCCTTTTTTAACTCAGACAAAGTCAGGTCCTGTCGCACCGATGCTATTCCATAAAAGTCATCGCCTCTCGAGATACCAAGGACATCATACGCTCTCCCCACCGGAGATGCCGAGTAGTCATGCTGGTATGAATTTTGGCGGTAAGAATTTTGGCGCCTCTGACGACGACGCTCTTTTCTATATCTCATGTAATCATCTCTGTTAATTAAAACGGGATTTATTATGAATATATAAAGTAACAATATGGCCAAAAGTCTACGTTTAAAAAGTTGACCGCTCTCTTCTTGTTGTCTCAGCATGGTATCTAGCCTGTTTCTAACAAGGTGATTTCTTGACGCAAGTCCATACAGTTCACCAACAGTACCATTCGACCAGCCGCTCAACATCGAGTACGTACCAAGACCTAATTTCTTAGCAAGCCTGTTGTTCCAATGGCGTCTAAAGAACGTTTGTGTTTTACTATTGTCCCCCATTTCCGATTTAAATTTAAATACTTTGTGGCGCATGACTTTATTTGTTGTAAAATACAAATTCGCCCATGCATCGGCGGGTTGCCTACTGCCGCCGCGCGTCGCAAAGGCCGCGGCGGCCGCGTCGTCCCAAGTGCGGCGAAGGCGATGCGCGGTAAATCTTCCCATGTTGTTGGACAACGCCATGTCGTCGCCGGGCCCAAGACCGGGGTTGAAGGTGTTCGCCCTAAATTGTGATATCAACGCGCTTTTTTCGTAAGTAACGCCATTTTCTGCAAGTACGGGCTCAATAAATATCATTTTTGTAATCGGACATAATAAACTTTTTAATTCTAGATCGCTTTTTTCGTAAGCTCCTCCAGAAAATAATTTCTTTTTTTCATCAAATCTTATTCCCAATTGCTTCAAGTAATTTCTACGAGCATCGGGTGTAGATAATTTTCTCAAAGTTTTTTTAATAATGTCTTTTTTATAATCTAATGTAGCATTTTGTAATTCAACCAACGAACATTTTTCTATCATTCTTTTTGTATAGGCTTATATTTTTTTGCCCAAGCCTGTTAGCAACACTTTAATTTTTTGTTAAAAAAAAATCTGTCACTAAGTCAAAAGAATTACAATGTTTATGTTTACTTGGAAAAAATTACGCAATAAACGCCCGACGCCCGGTGCGCAACGTCAAGCGCTTCGAGACGCCGCGCGCGACGCCGTGCGCGAGTCTTTGAAAAAAAAACCCGAGCGCTCTGGTCGTCTCCTTCTTATTCGTCGTAACAGTTCGCCGGCGTTTGCTCGTGAACAAGCCCGCCGAGATCGCGCTATGATGTCTTCGTCTTTGCGTCGTCGCATGACCTGGCAGCAGTCGCTGTGTCTGGCGCCCGTCATTGATTTGCCTCGGATCAAAAAGTAAAATTTAGTAGTTATTCAAACCTCGCATGACGTGGCCTGCCGTGAGCACCAAGACTCATGTATGAAAACTTTATTAAATCTCCAACTTTAAAGTAATTGAGGTAATTTTGTTTTTCTTTGTGTTTGAAGCCTATTCCAAGATTGAACGTCACGTTGTTGTAGCTTAGAACCATACTTTTCATTTCACCATCCTTGATATTGAATGAAACGAGCGTTCCTTCGGCGTCTAATCTCGACAACGCCCCGAGCGCG
>CERS01024794.1_pt1 | contig 17543 bp, 14 predicted proteins | sample 356251 | NCBI WGS metagenome assembly CERS01 (sample SAMEA2621020, study PRJEB7988) | marine metagenome | isolation source: saline water (ENVO:00002010), including
CATGTAGAAACAATTTTAAATTGGAAAAACACCCAAGGTAAAAAAGACATACCTTATTCACCTTCAAGAGTTTTAATGCAAGACTTCACTGGCGTACCAGCAGTTGTTGATTTAGCATCGATGAGAGAGGAATTGTACAGAAAGGGTAAAAATCCAGAATTAATTAATCCAATAGTACAAACGGATCTTGTTATAGACCATTCTGTTAATATTGAATATTTTGGAACACAAAACAGTCTTAAAAAAAATGTAGAAATTGAATATATAAAAAATAAAGAGAGATATGAACTTTTAAAATGGGCACAAAAATCGTTTAAAAATTTTAATGTAGTTCCTCCAGGAATGGGAATATGTCATCAAATTAATTTAGAATATTTAGCAGAGTGTGTCAAAGAAAAAGATGGGTACTTATTTCCTGACACTTTAGTAGGCACAGATTCTCATACACCTATGGTAAATGGAATTGGAGTATTAGGTTGGGGTGTTGGCGGTATTGAAGCAGAAGCAGCAATGCTTGGCCAACCTATTTTTATGATATTACCAGAAGTTATAGGTTTAAAATTAAAAGGAAAACTAAATGAAGGAATTACAACAACTGATTTAGTACTATCTATTACTGAAAAATTAAGATCATATGGTGTGGTTGGTAAAATAGTTGAAGTATTTGGTGATGGAGTAAAAAATCTTTCGGTAGCTGATAGAGCAACAATATCAAATATGTCCCCTGAGTTTGGCTGTACTGATACTCACTGGCCAATTGATGAACAAACAATTAAATATTTAAAAAAATCTAACAGATCTAATGAGTTGATAGATAGAGTTATATCATATGCTAAAAAAAATCTTTTGTGGAATGAAAACTCTAATCTAATTAAATACACTGATGTTGTTAATTTCAATATTGATGAAGTAGTTCCTACTATTTCAGGACCTAAAAAACCACAAGAAAAAATCAAACTTAACAATGTAAAAGAAAAAACAGAATATATTATTAAAAATGATTTTAATGGTAAATTAACTAATACTAAAGTTTCTGATGGCTCAGTAGTAATTGCTGCTATTACTTCCTGTACTAATACATCTAACCCAAGCGTAATGATAGGAGCAGGTTTAATAGCTAGAAAAGCAGTTGAATTGGGATTAAAAGTAAAACCATGGGTCAAAACATCACTTGCGCCTGGATCAAAAGTTGTTACTAAATATTTAGAAAAATCAAATTTATTACCATATTTAGAAAAATTAGGATTTAATATTGTTGGCTACGGATGTACTACTTGTATTGGAAACTCAGGAGATATGATATCTGATGTTCAAAAAAACGTAATAAATAATAATTTAACAGTAGCATCAGTACTTTCAGGGAATAGAAATTTTGAAGCTAGAATTCATCCTAACATCAAAATGAATTTTTTGATGTCTCCCATGTTTGTAGTAATTTATTCTCTTATTGGAAAAATAAATTTAAACGTATTAAAAGAAGAAATTGGAAAAGATAAAAACGGAAACAGTATTTTTTTAAATGATTTATGGCCATCAAACAAAAAAATAGAAAATATTGTAAATGAAGTTGTAACAAACGATCAATTCAACAAAACATATTCGACAATTTTTGATGGTGATGATAATTGGAGAAAATTAAAAATAAAAAAATCATCACTTTTTAATTGGGATAAAAAATCTACATATATTAAAGAAGTTTCATTTTTTAAGCAAAATAAACTTAGTAACAATGAAAGTATAAATGCAAGAATTTTACTTCATCTTGGTGATTCAGTCACAACTGATCACATTTCTCCAGCTGGAAAATTTTTAAATGAACATCCTGCTGGAAAATATTTACTTGAAAAAGGAATTAAACCAAATGAATTTAACTCTTATGGATCAAGAAGAGGCAATCATGAAGTAATGGTAAGAGGAACCTTTGCTAATGTAAGAATTAAAAATAAGTTAGTAGACGAAGAAGGAGGATGGACAATTTATCATCCAAATGGAGAAGAAATGTCTATTTATGATGCAGCAAAAAAATATATAAATAATAATATTGACACCGTGGTAATTGGGGGGATTGAATATGGATCAGGGTCATCTAGAGATTGGGCTGCTAAAGGAACAAAATTACTAGGCATAAAAGCAGTTATAGCTAAAAGTTTTGAAAGGATTCATAGAAGTAACCTTATTGGAATGGGAATTTTACCAATAGAAATTATTGAAAATAATATAAATATTACTGGAGAAGAAGTAGTTAAGTTTAGTTTAGAAAATCTAGATGTTAGAAAAAATATAAATATTTACTTTAATAAAACTAAAATTAAGTGTATTATTAGAATTGATTCTGAAATTGAAAAAGAGTATTTTAAAAATGGTGGAATTTTAAACTATATCATTAAAAAAATTTAGAATGAATAAAAAAAAAAATGATATATATAAAGAAGATTCTATAGATCTATTAGATTTATTTTCATCTATTTGGATTAATAAAAAATTCATTGTTAAATCAACAGTATTATTTTTTATAATCGGTATTTTCTATAGTCTTTCTTTAAAAAATATTTACAGAGCATCTTCCACATTTTATCCTCATTATGAAAAAACAGATAATTCTAATAATTTAAGAAGCTTAGCAGGCTTAGCAGGAATAAATTTAGAAATTGAATCTTCTACTAGTATTCCTTCTAATTTATATCCTAAAATAATAAGTTCTTCAATATTTAAAGAAAAAATTCTTAATGAAAAAATAAAATATGATGGTATAGAATTAAGTTATAGAGAATACTTAAATAATAAATCATCTTCATTTTCCTTTAAAGAAATTTTATTTTTTCCATTAAAACTTATACCTCGAGAAGGTTTAGATGTAAATTACGATAGTAATAATAACTTAGAAATACTAAACTATTCTGATGATGAATACAGTATTCATAAATCTCTTAGTAATTTAATTTTAATTAGCTTAAATGAAAAAGAAGGTTTTATCGAAATTAGTGTTGATGATGACAATCCTCATGTGGCTGCTCAAATAGCTATATTTTCTGAAAAAATTTTACAAGAAAGTATTATAGATTTTAAAATTAAAAACATCAAAGAAACTTACAAATTTACCAACGATCAATTTGAGATAGCTAAAAGTAATTTTTATCTCTTACAAGATAGTTTAGCTAGGTTTAAAGATAAAAATAAGAATATTAAGTCTGACCTTTTTTTAATTAAATTAGATAGAATAGATTTTGAATATAATTTATCTAAAGATATTTATAATGAATTAGCTTTAAGTAAAGAAAAAATAGCAATTGAAGTTAGAAAAAACACACCAATTTTTACAATTATCAATCCAGTAGTAGTGCCAAATGATAAGTATAAACCTAAAAGAATATTAATAGTTTTAATTTATTCTTTTTTTGGTATGATATTAGCTTCATTTTGGGTGCTTATTAAAAAACCATTATTTGATTTTATAGCAATTATTAAAAAATTGTGAATTGTTAATAAAATAATTAATTCAAATAAATTGGTTTGTCTGGTAAATTTTTAAATATTTTTTGAACAATAGTTGATTTTGGAAATAAAATAACCCAAACAGTAATAATTATCAATTTTAAATCAACTAGTAAAGAAGAGTTTTTTAAATACCATAGTTCTAATTGTGATTTATAAGGTGCAATTTTATTTTTATAAAATTTATGCTTATCACCCTTAAAATTAGATATCCATTTTTCTTCGTCCCTAAAGACAATAGAGCCTATTCCTGTAATTCCAGGCTTGGATTTATATATTAAATTAAGTGATTCTTTAGGAAACTTGTTAAAATCAACCTGCATTTGTGGGCGAGGACCAACAATTGACATATTCCCAATAATTACATTAAAGATTTGTGGAAGTTCATTGATCTTAGATTTTCTCAAAAACTTTCCAAAGGGTAATACTCTCGGATCATCTCTTAATGTTAAACTACCTGTTCCAATATTAGGGCTATCTTTGATCATAGTTGCAAATTTTATGATTTTAAATTTTTTATTTAGATAACCCAAGCGCTCTTGTAAATAAAAAACTTCACCTTCACCTGTTAACAATAAAATAATAATTACAATTAAAAAAAAAGGGGATAAAATTAATAAAGACATAAAAGCTAATAAAACATCAAATAATCTTTTAAAAAATAAATACATTACTATGTATAATATTTATTTGGTTCCTCAAAATATCTCTTATCATGATTTAAGTAATAATCCTTATACCATAATAAAGTTTTAATCAATCCATCTTTCCATTTAACTTTAGGAGAAAAATTAAACATTTTTTTAGATTTACTAATATCTGGACATCTTCTAGAAACAGAACCAGGATATGTGGGAGCAATCTCATACTTTCCATTATAATTAAAAAATTTACCTGATTCTTTAACTAAATCTTCAATTGTAATTTCTATTTCACTACCTATATGAAAAATATCATGTTTTGCCTCATCACATTCCATAGCTTGAATTGTTCCTAAAGCACCATCATCAATATAACAAAAGGATCTAGTTTGATCAGCTCCATAAATTTTAAATGGTATCTCATTATCTAAAAACCTCTCAACTAAATGTGGAATTACGTGTCCAAAACCCATTTTTGGACCAAAAATATTATTATATCTAATAATTTTACAATTAAAATTAAAAATTCTTGAATAATTTAAAAAACCTGATTCACCTAACATCTTAGTAACAGCATATGTAAATCTTGGATGGTCAATAGGACTTATACAAAGTGGAACATTTTCTGGAGTTGGGATTTTATAACCAAAATTATCAATTGTACCTGAATAACATTCACTTGTAGAAGTAAAAAGAACATTTTTAATTTTATTTTTTTTTATCCATTCTAAAGAATTATATATCAATGCTGTATTAACTCTAATAATTTCATGTGGATTTTCTAAGGTATTGTTAACACCTATCATAGACGCTAACATATAAAAATCATCATATTCTTTGTCAAGCAATTCAAATTGTTTAAAATCAGTAAAATCTTTATAAATAAGATTTATATTATTTTTTTTTGTGAAAGAAATAAAATTTTCATCATTTTGATTATGATGAAAATTATCTCCTATTGTTATTTCGTAATTTTCTCTTTTTGCTAATATTCTTGTTATTGCAGAACCAATAAAACCTCCACCTCCTAAAATAAATACTTTTCTTTTTTTCATAAATTATATATTAAATATCACCTCTACCCAAAATTTTTAAATTATGTATAGTAGATAACTTATTAATTTCGTTTTGAGAAAATAATCCTATTGTATCAAATATCATCATTTTATCTTTTTCTAAAAGCTTTTCTATAAAAAGATCGGAATTTTTATATTCATCATGAGATGTTGAAATAATTAATATATCAGTAGACATATTTAAAATTGAAAATAAATCTTGACTTATATTTAAATTTAATTCTTCCCAAAAAGAAACATAAGGATCATGTAAAGAAATAATACCACCATCATTTAAACAAAAATTATAAAGGCGTTCTACAGGTGAATATCTAGTATCGGCAATATTACTTCTATATGAAACCCCCAAAAAAGTTATTTTTAAATTATTTAAACTCTTTAAATTAAAAGATCTTTTCATATAATTAAAAGCAAAAAAGGGCATTTTATCATTAATTTTGACTCCTTTTTCACTTTGCCGTAAAGAGTTTTTCGAATTAAAAAGATTAACTTTTGACCAAGATGCTAACAATGGATCTTTTGTTAAGCAATATCCTCCAACTCCAATTCCAGGGTACATTAAATTAGAATGAGTTGGTCTCAATCTAATAGCATCAACAACTTCATAAAGATTAACTTTTGATATTTCAGCAAATCTTGACCATTCCGTTACAAAGGAAATATTCATTGCTCTATAAGAATTCTCTAAAACTTTTGCTAATTCAGTAGCATTGGTATTACCTAATTTAGTTAATGGATATTTTTTTGTTGAAATTAATGTTTTAAGAAAAGCTTCTATTGCATCAGAAGATTTTTTATTAATGCCAGAAAATACTCTATAAAAATTTTGAATAGAATCAATATAATCGGGACCAGGCATTACTCTTTCATAAGAGTGACCTAATTTATAATTTTTAATACTTAAATTTCTATTAATCAAACATTTTTCTATAATAGGCTTCACAACTTTCACACAAGTACCAGGTGGAACAGTAGTTTCTACTAGGATCAGGGCATTTTCTTTACAATTTTCTCCAATTAATTGAATTGCCTTTTTAAAATTTGTTAAATCAACATTATAATTTAATAAGTCTCCATCAAAATTTGTAGTTTTTTGAACATCTAAATTTATATCAACTATAACAAAATCTGCTTTTGAATAAGCATATGAATCAAATGTTGCGTAAAAATTATTTTTTTCTTTTGTTTTTTGAAAAAATAATTCAATTTTAGGATCAGATGCAATTATAGGAAAAACCCCCTCATTTATAGATTCAATTTTCCAGTAATTATCTTTGTTTGCAATATCAACACCAATTACGACATAATCTTCAGATTTAGAATTAGCACAAACTAATGACATAACAGCACCAACAAAACCTAAACCTTGAACTACAATAACTTTTTTATCATTATGTTTTAATAAAAAATTATCAATATTTGATTTATCATTCAATTTTTTTGGAATCAAATATTTTTTTTTATTGTATGGATTAATTGAAATAATTTTTTTATTCATTTAGTTAAAATAAATGTTTTTTAATCGTTTATAAAAAATTTGATGAGTAAAATTCTTTTCAACATATTTTCTAGCATTTTTGGCCAATAACTTTCTTTTTTTTTCATTTTTTACTAATTGATATATCGCATTGGAGAGCTCTAATGAATTATTAACTTCAACTAACAAACCATTAAAATCATTTGATATAATGTTTCTACAGCCTATTACATTGGTTGTAATAGAGGCTCTTGAACAAGCACCCGCTTCAACTAATGATTTTGGTAAACCTTCTCTATAAGATGGCAAACATATTAAATTAGATTTTTGAAAAAGGGGAATAATATCTTTTACATATCCTAAATATTTTATATATCCTTTTTTTTCCCACTTTTGAATTGTAATAATAGGCACTGAAGTTGGATTATCATCAGTCATACCTGCAAGTAAAAAATCACATTCAAGATTTTTTTCTTTCAAAATCTTTATAGCTTCTATATAATCTCCAACACCTTTATTCCATAATAACCTGGAAGGCATTAAAACCTTTATTTTTTTAGGTTCCTTAACATACGAGTATTTTTCTAATTCAACACATGAACCTGGTAAAACATAAGATTTCAATTTAGAAATAACTTTTTTGTTAATTAAAAAATTTTGATCCTCTATATTTTCTAAAATTATTTTTGATGATGAATTATTAAAAATAATTTTATAAATTTTGATAATTATCTTTTTTAATATTTTAATTATTATTTTTTTTGATGTAAAAATATAACCAAGACCTGATAGCCAGTAAACAACTTTTCTTTTATTAAATCTATAAAAAAGACCAGCAATTATGATTGGTTTTATGGTTGCTATTTCTGTAATAAACGGATCAATTTTATTAACAATTTTTCCTATTTTAATTAAATGAAAAAAATCAATTAATATATTACTAAATCCTCTTTTAAAGTTTATCTCATAAAGTTTAATTCCTGCTTCTTTAATAATTATTTCATCATTTTTATTTGCAATTTTACATATCAAATAAACATCATTTCCTTCCTTTATTAACTTTTTAGCACTTAAGAGTCTATGAGAACAAAAGAACCAGGAAATATTATATATATAAAGTATCTTCAAATTAATTAACTTAAGTAATGGTTATAAAATGTTAATAATGGAATTAAGCAAATATGAAAAAAAGTGAGTTTTACAAAAACTTTATTTTTAAATCTATTAATGTAAAATCCAGTATAAAAGTAAATAAATGCTATTGAAAAAATACCAATTCTTTCAATAGTAAGATTACTAAGAAGTGCAAAAAAAGAAATTATATTGATTAAAAGTAGTATGAAAATTAATTTATTAAAATAATCGGATTTTATATTATTATTATAATTTATAATTAAAATTAAAAATAATAATAAAAGAAAAATAAATAGATAGGCTATAGATAAAGTTGGTAAATAATTAATATCATGACGAATTAAAAACTCATTTTGAGATGTTTCAGTTAATCTTAATGCTAATGGTAATATCAATAGACCCAAAAACATTAAATATTTGTTATAGAATTTTTTAAAAGAAAAGAAAATAAGAGGAAAAAAAAGTAAAGTGAGATTATGAAATAAGAAAGAAACAATAAAAGAAAATGACCCTAATAGATTTCTGTTATTATAAAAACAACTCAAAGAGAAAAACATAATAGACATTGCTATTAACTGCCGATAAACGACATGTATTCCATTCAAAAAAGGAAAGAATAAGAGAAATCCAAATAATAAATATAAATTATCATTTGTGTTTTTATAATTGATAAATCCCTTCAAAATCATTGCTGAAAAAAATAAATTTAATATTAAAAAAGTGATATTTCTATCTTGAAATAAGGAATAAAGAAATCTTGTAAGCCCCCAAAATAAAAACTCTCTTAAAAGATTTGGATTCCATACAAACTTATCTGATTTAAAAATACTAGCGTACTTTTCTAAATCACTATCAGGATCACTAACTGTAGATTGAATTACATAGCAAAGAAAAAGAAGAAGTGAAATCCATAAAAAAAATATTAAAGATTGTCTTTTATTAATAGGTTTAATTATAAGAATAATAGTAATAAAATAAATGATTATATACAATACCAATTTCATAATTAAATTAATTCTATTTATAAGAAAATATCAAATATTAATTTAAGTTTTAATATCATTTTGGTTAATTAAATCTTTCATATTAAATGAGTTCAATTTATTAATTTTTATTTGGTTAAAGAGTAAATCAAATAATTGCTCAAAACGATCAATACCAAATTTAAAATTAGGACCAACATTGTGCGGATGCCACCAGATATGTAACACTTCATTTTTTTTTAAATTGATGAGTTTATTTTTAATCTTCAATAATTGTAAATTCCATAAAATTTTATTTAAGTTAAATCTAACAAAAAAATTTCCAGTTGAATATTTTGAATTACATGTAAATGGGCCATTAATGGAAGGTGATAATATATTATATAAATTGATTACTTTATTAGTTAAATAATTGTAAGAATATAAATATGGAATTGATCTAAAAATCAATAATTTCAAATTTTTTAAGCAGTCAATAAAATTGATTTGATTTCTCGGAAACACAAAACTGAGTGGAGTAATTTTAAATTTTTTTTCAAATAATTTTTTAACCAATAAACCATCTTCAATAAAATCACTTTCTTTTATACCGTCCTCTAGAAAATATAGATGAGAAAATGAATGAGACCCTAAATCTTGACCTTTAGTTTTAATAATTTTTTTAATTAAATCAGGAGCAAAATGTAAATGCCCCTTTGGATCAATATTTGAATATTCATCTAGGATCTTAAGCGTTTTATGTTTATAATCAGGTATAGGTGGATTCAAATTAAAATACTCATCCCAATCATTCAAACCTAAAGCACCAACAGTTGCCCAGGTTGATCTTAGTTTTCTTTCTTCAAGCATTTTTAGAGTATGAATAACAGCAGGACGGCTATTTTCTAAATTTTTCCTATACTTATCAATATTTAATCCATATAAATCATGCACACCCCACCTCATTTCAAAATCAATTGATATTATTACACTTCCAGATTCAGATTTATTCTTCATTCAAAATTTATTTTTGAATCCATATATTCTTTTTGCTAAATCAAAAAGAAAAGGATTTCTTTTTATTATTCTCTTAAATTTAATAAAGAGGACATAGATATAACCTTTAAGAGATTTATAATTAAAATATTCATAAAGTTCAAGATTAAAATCACACCAATCTTTTTTATATTGTTCTGCTCCTATAGTAAAATCAAATATTTCTAATTTATTATTAATAGAATTTTCCATTAAACTATATAATAAAACCTTGCCTGGTGAGTAAACTGCATATTTTCCACTTTCATAAGAAGGCATCAAAAAATAGAATCTCTTATTATGTATTGCTCCCCAATGAGTTGACAAGAAACGATTATTATATTTTAATGTTGAAAAGTGAATATAAGCCTCTCCTTTTAAATATTTATGTAAATTTAAATAGAATCCTTCGACATCCTTCTCTTTAAAAATATCAGGAACATTAGTTAGTTTATATTTTTTTTTCTTTTGTTCAATCATAGCTTTTATCCCCTCTACATTATCATTTGATATATTATTTAAATCAATTTTCAATTTACCAGGAAGTTTATTTAATCTTCTTAATTGTCTTTTTGTATCAGTCCTAACTTTGGATCTTATTTTTGATTCAAACTCCTCAATACTTTTAGGAATTTTAGAATAGTAAGCTATATCATGTTTATGATAATTTAATATTTTTAAAAAAGGATTTGAATCTTCAAAAATATTTTTTGGAAATTTATCAAGATGTAAAACGTCAAAGCTTGGAAAACTATCATATATAGTTAACCAAGCTTTAGTAAGAAGTTGATGATTGTTTATCCAACCATTATCAATTAAAGGGAAATTATAATCTGATTGGCCACCTCCTAAAAAAGTAAGAATATTGACTCCTAATTTCCTAATAATTCCAAGAGGAAAAATTATTTTAGGGGATAAATCATTATCAAATAATACTATAATGTTTGGGGAAATTTTATATGAATTATCACCAATATATTTCTGCCATGTACCTAACCAATCAAATCTTTGAAAGATAAAATGATTAGATTTATTTTCGATTTTATTCCAATGAACTTTAAGTTCTTTATTAAATTCTTTATAAATTTTTATTTTCATTATTATTAAATTTTGGAGGAATATCCAAAGAAATACAGACTAAAGATTTCCACATACTTAATGCACTCCCATCTTGTTTAATTATTTTTTCAGGAAGAGATGGCCACATGAAAATATTTATATTATTTTTCAAACCCCAATTAATCCATTTATTTCTATTATTTTTATTCCTAGTAAACAATGGCAAAGCCCATGGGCATGATTCGGGATGTAGATCATTGTAAATTGGATACAATCCATTCTCTTTAGCAAAATCACTCCATAATTTCCAATTTTTTCTTCTTTTTCTTGCAACATGATTCAAATTCATTTTTCTAATAACATATTTAGAAATAAAATCAATTTTATAATCTTTTTCTATTAAACTCTTGAATAAATAAGGATCGTTCCAATTTGAATTTCTAAACTTATAATATCTTAATTTATTATAAATATTTATAAAGAAAGATAAAATAATCTTTAAGAAAAACTTAGGTTTATATATTGGGAATGAATTTAATTTTATACCTCTTTTTTTTTCAAATTTTGAATAAAGGACTCCACCAGATGGGAGGTTTAGTGTTTTCCTAGGCGAACTTATTCCAACGTCTCCAAAGTGACCTAAAATTTTTCCTTTGTACATCCCCCCATAACCATGAGCATTATCTTCAATTAAGATAAAATTATTTTTTTTAGATAGATCAATAAATTTCATGAGATTATTAGGTTGCCCAAAATAATGTACCATTAATAAAGCTTTAATATTGTTTTCATTAATGATTTTTGATAGCTGATCCCAATTTGGAGAAAAAGTCTCATCTATCGAATAATATAAAATTTTTAATTTTAATTGATGAATAGGTATCAAAACAGCATCACAAATAAAATCAGGAATTAATATTATATCGTTTGTATGGAAATTTAATTCTACTAATGAATTTTTTAAAGCAGTTCTTGCGTTTGCGAAATATGATACCTTCAAAATGAATTAATTAAAACGATTTTTGGAGTTAAATATAAAACTAAATAAAATTCGAGGTGCAATTTTAATCAATAAAATTATTTGATTTACAAAAGCAAAAAATTTTTTATTTTTAAATAAAGAAAAAGATTTTGAAATCATAATTCTTAAATAAATTAAAGCAAACAATCTATTTTTTTTATTTTCAAAATTCTGTTTTTTAAAAACATGGTCACGAATAAGAAATAATAAATTATCAAAAAAGTTAATATTTATAACTGACATATTTGAATCATGAATTCTGTATTCACCTAAAAATTTTTTAATGAAATAAAAATTAGCATTGGATCTAGCTAATAGTAACCAAAAATCATAATCTTCAACTGTTATTAAATTTAAATCTTCACGAAATAAAAGATTTTTTGATTCTATATAATTTTTTGATATTACAGTTGATGATGTTGAAAGTTTATTACCATATTTAAGCATAGTAGAATATAAATTTTTGGTAGAAGGTCCATAGAATAACTTTTTTTTTGTTTTTGTTTTTAGATTATTCATAATTTCATCATGACAAAAAACATGATGATCTTTATGAATAGTAATAAAACTTACAACTATAGAAAGTTTATTTGAATACCAAATATCATCTGAGTCTATAAAAGCAATCCACTCACCTGTAGATTTTTTTATTCCGAAATTTCTAGAAGTTGCTATAACACCATTATTATTTATCTTAAAAACCTTTATTTTATCACTTTTAAACTCAGAAATTACTTTTGAAGTATTATCTGTTGAGTTATTATCAATAATAATTAATTCCCATTTTTTGTAAGATTGATTGATTATAGATTTAATTGCATTTCCAATTAGTTTTGCGTGATTATAGGTTGGAAGAACAATTGAAATTAATGGGTTCATTTTTTAAATAGCTTTTTACAATATAAAAGTAAATTTTTTATTTCTAAGTCATAATTATTCTCAAAAACATATCCAGTAGAACAAATCTTGTTATTATCATAAATTAATTTTTCTTTATTTTCAATATGATCAGGATTTAATTTTAAAATTTTAATATCTTTTTTATCAATAAATAAATTTGAGTATATTTTTTTTAAATAAATTGCTGCCTCATATACAGTTGGATTCCAATTTCCACCAAAATTATAAATAGGAAATTTTTCATTTGAAAAATCATAATAAATTAAATGCAAAATCAGTCTTTTTAAATCACTCATTGTAACAAAATTTCTTCTCTGTAATCCATCAGATTTTAATTTAATAAATCCATCCAAAAAAATTTGTTTACTAATATCATTCATTAACAAGTTCCAGCTTTTACATTCTTTATCAATTGGAGAACCTATAACATTTGAAAGTCTAAGAGAAATACATTGTAACTTATTTTTTAAGTTAATTTCATTTAATAAACGCTCTGCCTCATGGTTACTTCTTGCATATGGGTGTTCATTTAGTATTGGATTAGATTCATTTATAATTCCAGATAATTTATCTTTATAAACATGAGCTGTAGAAAAATTAATAATTTTTTTAACATTTAATTCATTGGCAATTTTTGCAATTTTTTCCGTTTTTAATGAATTAAATTTAAATGCAGACTTAGGGTTAGATTCACAAGATTTTGAATCCATTCCAGCACAATGAATTATTATATCAAACCCAGAAATGATATTTTTTAATGAGGAGGATGAATTATAATCAATTTCTAAAATATTTATTTTTTTTTGGTCAGATAATGTTATCTTAGAATTAACACGCTTTGCTATAGTAACTTGAAATTCATCTATATTGCTCAAATGTAATCCTACATTTCTTCCTATATAGCCATTACCGCCTGTTATTAAAATTTTTAATATTCTTTCCAATTGTGAGGAATAAAGTTTGAATTAAAATTAAGTGTTTCGCTTTCTAATTTATCATGAGGTATATCAGTACAATTAACTATCAAAGAAGAAATTGAACTTATACATTTAAATCCATACCATATTCCAGGAGGAATTTTTACTCTTAAATAATTTTTTGGTCTTCCAATTTTACAAACTATTTTATTATTAAATGTTTTTGAGTTCTTTCTTTTATCATATAATACTAAAATAATTTCCCCAATAGGAACAGTTATATTTTGTGTTTGAACATTGTGTTTTTTCCAAGCTTTAATTTTACCAGAATATATTTCAGAAAAGTAACATTCACCAAAAGAATTAAAACCTATAGAATCTGATCTAATCATGTGTAATACTGCTCCCCTATCATCAGGAATTTCTTTTGATTTAAAAAAATCAACGCCATCAATATTAGATTTCATATATTATAAATAATTAATTACACCAAGTCTTTTTAGACTCTAAAGCATAATTTTCATACTCATTAATTTGACTTAAGGTAAAGGTATACATATCTTTTTTTGATTTAGAGTTATAATATTCATTATACCATTTAGAAATCATGTCTATTGTTTGATTGTAATATAATGTAGATTCCCATTTTAAAATTGAAAGAGCTTTATCACAATTAAGTTTTAATAAACTTGCCTCATAAAATTTGATATTATCAGTAATTTCAAACTTTTTATATTTAAAACTACACCTTTCAGATAAATCATTTATTAATTCAACAACGGTTTGATTTTGCTCAGATCTTGGTCCAAAATTAAATGCTTCACCACTTAGATTTGAATCATTATATAATTTTTGACCTAATGTTAAGTAACCACTTAAAGGTTCTAAAACATGTTGCCATGGTCTAGTTGCATTTGGACTTCTTATTTCTACTTTTTCTCCTTTGTTCCAAGCTTTCATACAATCAACTATAATTCTATCTGAAGCCCAATCTCCACCACCAATCACATTTCCAGCTCTACCTGTTGAAATTTTTACAGGATGATTATCTTTAAAAAAAGAATGAAAATAAGATTTAATAATTAGTTCGGCTGCTCCCTTTGATCCACTATAAATATCTTTACCACCCATATGATCACTTTCTTTGTATCCCCAAATCCATTCAACATTATCATAACATTTATCGCTTGTAATCATAATAACTCGACATGAATCGTTATAATCTCTAAGTGATTCTAATATGTTCATTGATCCTATAACATTTGTTGTAATTGTTTCAACTGGACTAATATATGATTTTGAGACAATAGCTTGTGCTGCTAAATGAAAAATAAAATGTGGTTTTATGTCATTAATTATTTCTTTTAAAGAGTCTAAGTTTCTTATATCACATCTTAAATCATTTATTTTTGATGACAAATCAAGTTCTTCATACATTGATGGAGATGTAGGTATACCATTTGATACACCTATAACTTTAGCTCCCAATTTAATTAACCACGAACACAACCAGCTTCCTTTAAAACCAGTATGTCCAGTAATTAAAACCTTTTTATTTTTATAAATATTGTTAAACATGGATAATTATTTTAACCATAATGCATTATTATTTTCCCACATATCAATTAATAAATCTCTATCTCTTATAGTGTCCATACACTGCCAAAATCCTTCATGGGTATATGACATTAACTCTTTATTTAAAACTAACTCCTCTAATGGTTTTCTTTCTAACATCATAGAGTCTCCTTCTATGTAATCAAAGATTTTATTAGAAAAAACAAAAAAACCACCATTTATCCATCCACTTTGAGCTTGTGGTTTTTCTTTAAAGCTTGTTACCATACCAGATTCGCTAAATACTTCACCAAATCTAACAGGAGGTCTTACTATAGACATTGTAGCTATTTTTCCATGACTTTTATGAAAATTTATTAGCTTATTGATATCAATATTTGAAACTCCATCACCATAAGTTAACATAAACATCTCTTCTTTCTCCAGGTGTTGTTTTAATCTTAATAATCTTCCCCCTGTCATTGTATCTTTACCTGTATCAATTAGATTAACTTTCCAATCTTCAGTGAAATTATTTATATAGTTGACATTAGAATTAGAAAAATCTATATTAAAATCACTCATTTTATTTCTATAATTAATAAAATAGTTTTTTATATAATCACCCTTATAACCTAGAGCAATATAAAAATCTTTAATATCATACATCAAATATCTTTTCATTATATGCCATAAAATAGGATAACCTCCAATTTCAACCATAGGTTTTGGCTTTATAATTGTTTCTTCACTTAACCTAGTACCTAATCCACCACATAAAATTACTGTTTTCATAAATTAAAATTTTGAAATTATACAATCAAACCTAAACTTATTTCTTTAGAATCAGTTTTTCTCTTGGACCATACTTTATAGCAACTATTTGACATTTTTCAATTTTGAAACCAACGATTCATTTTCACTTGGGAACCTAACTGCAACTCTATAATAAGTATTTATAGGGGAATTAAATTTATCTGATACATCCTTTATGTAAATTAAATGATCTTTTATAAGAAATTGAGCTAAATTAACTTTAATAACTTTAGTGTCTATTTTAAATAATATAAAGTTTGCACCAGAATCGAATACTTCTGCCACATATTTTATTTTCTTTAAAGATTTGATAAAAATGTCTCTATCTATTTTAGTTTTAATAAATGAATCTTCTAAATCTCTTTTATTTTTTAAAATAATTTCCATAAAAAATTCAGATACTGAATTAAGATTCCAAATTGGAACCTTAGAGGAAATAAATGATATTAATTCATTATCACATGAATAAATAAATCCTAACCTTAGACCAGGAAGACCATATGTTTTACTCATACTTCTAATTACAATAACATTATTTCTTGGTTTTTTCTCAAGATATGAAATTATAGAATTTTCATTAGAAAATTCTATAAAAGATTCATCTACTATAAAAAACTTACTAGGATATTTATCTATCATTTTTATTATCCACAATGATTCAAATAACGAACCACTGGGATTATTTGGATTAACAACTACTATATTAGAATTTTTTTTTATTTTATTTTCTATTTTATTATAATCAATATAACAATTGTCTTTATAAGAATCTCTAACTTTAAAAACTCTACTATATTCACCAAAACTAGGATTAGGAATTAAAACATCTTTTCCATCAAGAAAATCAGCAATTATTGGATATATCTGGGCCGCTCCATTTAAAACAACTAATCTTTCTTTTTTATATTGCAGCACATATGATAATTTTTGATTTAAAAAGTTTTGTTTTGAACCATAATTCTCAAGTAATAATGGCAGATTATTTTTCATCTCTGCATGCATGGATTTACTTGGAAAATACATATTTCTTATAAAACAGAAATCTGTAATATCATAATTCCAATATCCACCAAAACTATCTTCTAAAATGGATATTCTATCATTTTTATTGAAATGGAATTCAGCAGAATACAAATCATTAGGGTCATCGACTTCAACCCATTTATCATTAGATATTATTTCGCAATATATTTCCTGTCTTTGCATATAAATTAATATGCCTAATATTAATTCGTAATAACAATTATCATCAATAGAATTAGCATAATATATCAATAATTTTTTAAACTCATTTTCACAAAATTCTTTTGAAAATTTATAAATATTTAATGTCTTGTATTTATCAAATAAATTAAAGTTTTGACCTTGCAAATGAGGTGGATAGAGTCCAATAATTTTATTTTCTAGAACCTCAACAACCGTCCCGTCAAGTCCTGTTTTATAAGGGCTAACCAAA
>CERS01061297.1_pt1 | contig 17540 bp, 17 predicted proteins | sample 356251 | NCBI WGS metagenome assembly CERS01 (sample SAMEA2621020, study PRJEB7988) | marine metagenome | isolation source: saline water (ENVO:00002010), including
GCAGCAGCCGGTGGAAGCGCAGGTGGTTCATCTGGGAGTAGTTCACCTGCTCCTACAGCTCACAGAGTAGCGATAACTGCAGCTCGAGGAGCGTCTGCTCGTTTTAACTCTAGTTCGTCCTCGGACAACGTCACAGATGACGAAGTTGAATCATTAGAGATAATTCACGATACGTTCCTGAGTGAAGATGAAGCTTGGGGTGACAAGTTATCTCTGTGGGATAGAAAATCTATGACAGCCTTAGATTTCTGGTGGACAAAAGCAACCATTGATTCAGCTCGGTTTTCTCCCTTCCTATCTAAAACGCTAAATGATGGGTCATACCTTCGCTCAGGCGCAGGAACATTATGGGGGCTCTTACCTATCTCTTCAATACTATTTTCACTGTGGGCATTATTTACAAATGTCGGACCAGTAGGTGAACCCGGGTGGGCGGGTTTGACTGGCGTCATGGTACTTGGAGTATTTGATATCTTTTCTGGATTGATTGGCATCAGCATAATTATTCTGGGTTACCTAATAATTGAAGCTTCAACGAATGACATTGGGGCACTTGCAGATATCCGTTTTGCGTTTGGATTATTTTCATTGGCTTGTGGACCCGCAATCTTGGCAACAAGTATTCGCACAATTCGTAAGCCAGCAGCGAGAAAAAGAATTGATTGGTGGGACCGAATTGTTGACCTGACTGTTGGAACATTCATCGCTGGATGGATGACTCTTATCCTCGTCGCAGTTTTGACTCAATATGCAAGTATTGGTTTAGAGTTTGAGACAGTCGGCAATGAAGTGGCTATCAGCATTGCGCTAGCCTTTTTGGGAAGAGTTGTCCTTGAAGAAATCGTAGCTCGGAATTTTTCTGGACGGCTTAACCGCCTAAACCCCACTGCTGTTCCAGATCAGGAATCTGGGATGAAATGGACTGCGATAGTAATAAAGGCATTAGTTACAGTATTTTTATCTGTTGCATTTCTTGGTAACTGTTGGCAATTATGGGTAGGCGTTTTATTATTTAGCGTTCCGTCAATCATCAATGAGTTTCAAGATCGCTTTCCTTCTAAACCGAAGATAAATCGGTATATCCCTCAACAGACACCAACATTGACGATTGTTGAAATTTGTATTGTTGGGATTCTTGGTATTCTGCTTGCGACGATTGGAGCCGGGCCTTCTATGATCCGGACAGGTTTCATGCTTTTCGCCATACCCCCAATCGGACTTGCGATTACAAATGCTATTGGCAGGGAAACGGCTAGTGGTCATGGAACATGGTACTTAGACCCGCAATTCACACGCTGGTACCGTGTCGGAGGGTTCGTGGTTTTACTGGTACTTGTTTACTTATCAGAGGTCTTTGGTAGCTATCTACCATTGTTCGTGTAGCGCGGAAGGAGGGGGATTCGAACCCCCGGGACCCGCGAAGGCCCGCTGGTTTTCAAGACCAGTGCATTCGTCCGCTCTGCCATCCTTCCACGTTTGAGGTTATCGGACCTAAGGAAATAATGTTGTTCTTGTGTACAGATTCTCAAACTGTTATCTTGCGTGTACGATAAAAACATGAATGGAGAGGTGGCCGAGTCTGGTTGAAGGCGCTTCCCTGCTAAGGAAGTAACGGGGTAACCCCCTGTTCGAGGGTTCGAATCCCTCTCTCTCCGCAAAATAAACCAAAACAAATTAAGCGAGTGATAGGTGAAGGATTAGGGGTACAATCTAATCCTTACATATAAGGTTTAGCGCTCGTGGCTCAATTGGATAGAGCATCTGATTACGGATCAGAAGGTTGGGGGTTCGAGTCCCTCCGAGCGCGCTGGATAGATACTAATTTTGCTCTTGTTTTTTATTGAAGGCGAGATTGGCCTGATCTGATAGTTGCCTTAAGGGAATATTTGTTTTCTCAGCAATTCGCTGGAGATCTTTTAGTTCTGGTTTTGCACCATAGGGGCCGACTTTTATGTTGATGGTTTCGCCATGAAGCGTAATTGTTTCAAAGGTTCGGGCGAGTTCAATTTTATCTACTTGGATAATTCTGCATCCAAGTGAGCCAGTAGATGCTAGAAGTAAGTCTTGGAGAGTTTGTAAGTGACCTGCACTGCATAGGACTTTTATCTCTTGTCCTGGTCTTCCTTTTTTCATAATGATTGGGGTAATCCAAGCATCTTCAGCCCCTTCTTCCAATAATTTCTCAATAGTTGTTGCTAGTATCTCCGGAGTTACATCATCAACATTGGTCGCAATAAGATATTTGATTGTATTAGATGTCTGGGTTTCAGCATTTTCAATTAAAACCATAGAGATGACGTTTGGATAATCATCTGGGTTCCTTGTTCCTGCTCCTCGAGAGGATTTACGAATGTATCCGCTTGGTATATTCCCCCAGCGGTTTGCCATACTCACAAGTAACGCTGCGCCAGTAGGAGTGCACGTTTCACTATCTGTACTTACATTCGTAACCGGACAGTCTTTCAGAAGTCCAATAGTTGCTGGGGCAGGCAAGGGTAAAGTACCGTGACTTGCTTTAACTGAGCCAGATCCTAATCCAACAGACCCAACAGTTATTTCATCTATCTCACCTACTTCCTCTTCAAGAGCAGAACGCAAAAGCCACGTCCCAACCACATCAAGGATTGCATCTACAGCCCCGACCTCATGAAAATGAACATCATCTACAGCTACTCCATGTTGTCCAGCTTCAACATCCGCCAGAAGACGAAAAGTTCGTCGCGATCCTTCAACCACCTGCAAAGGAAGCGAAGAAACTTTGAGTAGTGCATCTATTTCACTCCATTTTTTTCCTGTGGACGTTTGACGATAGGTAACGTTGGCCTTGGTGACATTCAGTCCATTTCTGAGTGTCTTTTCAAAATCTATTTCCCAGTCCTCTAACGCGAGGTTTCGTAATGGAGATAGGGCTTGTTCAGGGTCGTTAATCATTTCGGCGAACGCTCCTAAAAGCATGTCGCCTGAAGCACCGAACGAGGGATCTATCCATAAAGAAAAGCTCATGCTTCATCCGGGTTATTGAGTTGGCTGGCTCTGTGAGCAGCACAAGCGGCTCCGAAGCCATTATCGATTCCAACAACAACTATCCCCTGAGCACAAGACGCTGTCATCGATAGGAACGCTGTCATACCTTCAAACGATGAACCATATCCACTTGACGTGGGAACAGCGATTATTGGGTGAGGAATGAGGCCAGCCAATACGGTGGGCATCGATCCTTCCATCCCTGCGATCGCAACCACGATATCTGCTTCAATAATTTCAGGAAGAGCTTTTGTCAATCGATGAAGTCCTGAAACGCCGACATCAGTGATAGTGAAGGTTGCATGGCCGAGAGCTTCGAGAGTCACCTTACATTCTTTCGCAACCGGTAGATCTGACGTGCCTGCTGAGACAATACCGATAGTAAGATTTTGAGTTGGGCGATGTCTCCATGAAAGCGTAGATCCATACGCTGACGTTGGGTCTAATTCCAAGAGAGCAGAGTATTGCTCTGGATTAGCTCTTGTTGCGATAATTGCATCTGTAAAGCTTTCGTTTTGCAACATCTCACTTACTGCTTGAACACATTGCTCGGTTGTTTTTCCTTCGCAATAGATAGCCTCTGGCATGTTGATCCTTCTTGACCGGTCGGTATCTAAACGGATTTCTTCGCTATTCATATTTCAAGTGCTTGGTTAAGGTTTCCGGAGCGGAGGCCACCGAGATCTAAAGTGACGTATCTGTAACCTAGGTCAGTAATTTGATTATGGATCAAGGAAGCGTGTTGCAATACGATTCCTAAGTCTTGTTGACACACTTCGATTCGTGCGGTGTCTTTATAGTCTCGAACACGAACATCAGTAACGCCGATTGACCGTAGAATATTTTCAGCTCGATCAACTCTGGATAATAACTGAACAGTAATTTTTGTATCATACGGAATTCTTGAAGATAAACACGGCATCGATGGTCTGTCCCAAACAGATAATTCCCATTCTTTCGCTAGTTCTCTTACGTCATGTTTTGTAAAGCCTGCTTCAACTAATGGGAATTTCGCTCCTCTACTTTTCGCAGCTTCTTGACCAGGTCTGTGATCACCCAAGTCATCTTGATTGACTCCGAGCACAATGTTCGCACCTCGTTGGGTTGCTATTGGTTCTAACTGGTCCATTAATGCACTTTTGCACCACCAACATCTATCAGATTGGTTCGCTATGTATTGGCTGTTTTCAAACTCGTTGGTTTGAACCGACTTCCATTCAAGGTTCCATTGCTGAGAAAGTTCTTCGCACTTCTCTAATTCTCCGCTGCCGAGAGATTGCGAATCTGCGGTTACTAAAAGCACATTAGTTTTAGGTAGGGCTTTGCTCGCTGCTTTTGCAACTAATGCTGAATCAACGCCACCTGAAAAGGCAATGACCACAGAGTCAAGTGCCTGCATTGCATTTAAAAGTCTTTTCTCTTTGGTAGACACGTGAAAACACTAACCTTTCCAGCACAGTAATCACTCATCGTAACTTAGATAACTTCATTGGGATAAAGAAGTATTGATATATTTGCAAGGTGCGTTGGTTAAGTATCATTCTAAAGACTTTTATTACTTCACTTATTTTGTTTTTCAGTTCTGTTGCATGCTCCACTACCGAGACAACTACTGAACCTGCTCCGGTAGTTGAAGAAAAGATCAAAGAGATCGAGAACTCACCTGTTGAAACGTATAGACAACCTGTAGGCGATCTGGTACCGAACACTCTTTCCATAGGTGGGACTGAACGTTCGTATCTCTCTTACATACCTGTTAGCTTGTCGGATAATATTCCCGTGATTATTCAATTTCATGGAGGTAGCGGAACATCGAAAGGCGCGTACTACGGAGAAGGAAACTTGAATGGAGTTGCGGACTCTGAGGGGATTCTAATGATCTATCCACAAGCTGAAATAAGCACAGGAAGCGTGTGGAATACGCTACATTCCGATGAAGGTAATAAGGTAAGCGCTGACGATTTTGGATTCATTGAAGCGATAATTGATTTTTTGGATGAGGACAGCAGAATAGATACTTCCCGTATTTATGTAGCTGGATATTCCAATGGTGCAGCTATGGCATACCAGATTGCGTGTCATTTGAATGACCATATTGCCGGATTCGTAGTTCATTCCGGTAATTTCCCACTTGAAGAAGTTATGAATAATCAATATCCGTGCAATATTGCCGGCGAGACTCCTGGGTTGATATTTAATGGAACAGCTGACATAACGCGACCATTAGAAGGCATTCCAACATATGCAGTTTCGGTACGAGATGGGGCTCAATGGTGGGCAGAACAAAATAACAGCGTTAGTAAAACGACCTCACAGGATGAAAATATTGAGCGAACAATATATGAATCCGAATCGGGGACCGAAGTGCAGTTATTTATTATTGAGGGTGGAGGCCATGACTGGTTCAACTTCGTCATTGATGGAATGCCTTTAGATGTTTTCACGTGGGAGTTTTTCTCTACGTCACATAGGTAAAAGAACCAGAGTCAATCTGCTTTTAGAGAAGAGGCAAGGTTTGCTCTTCATTCTAAAAAAGTGAGTTACTTGCGAGTGACTGTGACTGGTAGTTTGGAGTACCCGTGCACGAAACTTGAGAAGACACGATCTGGTTCATTCTGAATTTCAATGCGTTTGAAACGTTGGAGAATTTCTTCCCATAAAACTCTAAGCTGTAACTCAGCTACCCTACTACCCATGCAGAAGTGAATTCCGTAACCGAATGAAAGTTGCCTGTCAGCATTGTGGCGCTCAATGTCGAGCACATGTGCGTTTTCAAATACGTCTTCATCTTGGTTAGCGGATAGGTACCACATGAGGATTTGGTCATGTTTTTTGATCTGCTTGCCGCCAAGTTCTGTATCGTGATTGGCGGTTCGGCGCATGTATGAAAGGGGTGTCTGCCAACGAATGACCTCTGGGACAAAGTTAGAGATTAGATCTGGATTGGCGAGAAGCTTGTCGTATTGATCAGGGAATTTGTTTAATCCGTAAACACTTCCAGTCATCGTATTTCGAGTCGTGTCGTTCCCGCCAACAATGAGTAACAAAAGATTTCCAAGTTGCTCAACCATGGGGATATCTTTAGTAGCTTCGCCATTTGCGAGCATTGATACTAGATCAAAGCCAGGGTTTTCGCGTCGTAGTTTGAAAAGACCATCAAAGTAATCAACGCATTCTAGTAGTTCATCAATTTTTTGTTGCTGTGTCTCGACAACGCCACCGGGTCCTGGGATGGCAAAAACGATGTCAGACCAGCGTGTTAATTTCCGGCGGTCTTCCATTGGGAAGTCAAAGAGAGTTGCCAGCATGAGAGTCGTTAGTTCTATTGATACTGTGTCAACCCAGTCAAATGATTCTCCTTCAGGTAATGAATCGAGTAATTCTGCTGTTCGTTCGCGAATCATGGGCTCGATGTTTCGAAGATTGCTTGGCGCTGACACGCTTCTAACCGTTTTGCGTTGGGCTGTGTGTTCTGGTGGGTCCATCGCTATGAAGGTTTGGATACCTTGCGATTCGGTTTCTTCAGACATTGCAATTTCTTTGATTCCAAGTGTGATGCCTTTTGCGGATGAATAGGTTTCCCAGTCCCCGTCAACTGCTCGAACGTCCTCGTATTTTGTGATCGACCAAAATCTTCCTGATGTTTCAAGTTCATTCAAATGAACTGGGTCCTCAGCCCGTAAACGCGCAAAATGTTCTTGCCAGCGATCTTCAAGGAAAAGGTAGGGATTATGTGGATTAATTTGGTCAATACTGAGTTCATCCGCAGATGGAACATCGGCGCCTATTTCGGCCATTTCCATTTCAGGTGTACGAATATTTGCATCAAAGAACGCACGATCGTCTGCTTTTGTTTCAGCCGTATCAGTCATTTGTATTCCTCCGAACTATCTTCACTTTACATGTGAGCTGGCTCTTTGGACAAAATGGAGGAAAGATGTTTGTGTATGAGACCGATTCCCGAAAACTCAACTGTTGCTATCCTTGGGGGCGCTGGGGAAATGGGACGAACAGCCGTTGCAATTATTTCCCACTTTGAACAGATTGGTGAATTGATAGTTGCGGACGCTAACGAGGAAGAAGCAAAAGCCGTCTTATCACAGAATTTAGAGAGCTCTAAAGAATTTACTCTTCAGTAAGAAATCTGATCCATGATTCTTGCATCTCAGGCAAATCTGTTGGTAATTCCCCTTGGCCTGGAAAGCGCTTTCTATTTGTTTGTGTCAAACCATCTCGAACAAGATCTTCCATAGGCATGAAAAAGAGAAACTTTAGAAGTCTTTCCTCAAATACCCAATTCCGGTCTTGTTGTTGATATTTGTCATAGTAACGAAGGCCTGTGTAATAGGTTTTGCCTTCTTGCGAGAGTTCGGCATGAGCTAGAACAATTCCTTCGGCTGTATTGGCGGCAGTAAACGTTATTTTATGACTATGTGGATAATGGTAGGTAGGTCCCATATCGCCGAGGCGTCCATTGTAAAAGTCGACTATCGCTTGTCTTCCATGCATTACAGCGGATCCATCGGCATGCCCGAAGACTCCCTTCTCTGCAAATAGCGTTCCGATAGTGTCAATATCTCTGTCATCTACAGCCATGCTGTAATCAGCAACCAAGTTGCGTATTGACTCTCGAGACTCTAGACGTTCTATTCTTTTCTGTAGTTCCATCTTTTCCCCTTAATCGCTTTCCCTTTTCTAGGTTGCTAACAATGAAACGTCAATTAGGGGGCGTGGCTTACTCAACCGATTTGTTTTGGAAGTTGTTGGGTAGACTCTGTTTGTGAGTTTAGCGCTCGTGGCTCAATTGGATAGAGCATCTGACTTCGGATCAGACGGTTGGGGGTTCGAGTCCCTCCGAGCGCGCTACTTAACCAGGAGAAGAATCCGCAGAATTGTGGGGTTTATTCTTCGGTATAGTCCCTGAGCATTTTTGCCAATTCAAGCTGGTGTTGTTCTTCAATAGCTATTTTTGATCTAGCAAATTCTTCAAGGAAAACAGATCCATTCTCAACGGTGGTCAGTAGTTCTCGATAAAGCTGAACAGCGCCTTTTTCATGTGCCAAACTCTCGCCAAGAATATCTCGAATTGAATGTTGATTAGTTTCTTCGATAGCAGCGATGTTTGTTGATGGGTGGCCTCCGAAACCAGTAAGAATTTCTCCTACTTCTTGCGCATGAACAAGCGACTCTGTTGCTTGCGCTTTCAAGAAGTCAACTAGTGGAATTCGATTAGGTCCAGTAACCATAAGTGAGTAGTGCGTATAGCGAACGACTCCAGAGAGCTCTGCTTCTAAAATTGCGTTTAAATTATCAATTACCTGCTTTGTATTAAGTTCTGGTTCCATAGTGTCTCAATCATTATTAGGGATTAACTAAATTCTATCATTTGTTATTCTTATCGCCTTAGTCTTTCTTAGGTTAGATCTACTACCCTTTACATTCGTCGGTCTTTAATTTTGGAGGGGCATGATAGAGAAGGTTATGGAAAAATGGTTTGCTGTTCTTAGCGGCAATGGAGATATTCAAGAGCTTTTGCATGATGATTGTGTGTTCTGGTCGCCAGTTCTCTTCCATCCTCAGGTCGGTGCAGAGTTGACAGCAATGTATTTATCTGCGGCAGGCATGGTTTTCCCAGGGGATAGTCAAAAAGAAGGGGATAAAGGGCCGTCTGGGAGTTTCAAGTACACAAAGAAGGTGTTCGATGGCAATCATGCTGTTCTCGAATTCGAAACGATGATAGATGGTGTATCTGTCAACGGCGTTGACATTATTTCGTGCGATGATGATGGAAAGATCGTTGAGTTTAAAGTGATGTTGCGACCACAAAAAGCAGTTGAAAAGGCACGAGAGCAAATGATGGCTGCACTTGAGAAATTAAACCATTGATGCTCGGTTAGTTAGCGCGCGCACCAATTGGTTTCAGAACATCCGTAAAATTGCCATTTCAATTCTTTTTCTGAACTGCCTGGAGGGTTTCCTGTTGATTCTGTGAATATGATTTGATACAGATTTGTTTTAAGCACGTATCTGTCGTTTGCTTCGTCGTAGAGCATTGAAGTAGCTATATTGTCCTCAAATGCCCACCTCTCAGGCATAAGTAACGGCCCCCCGGAAATATTTACTGTAGTTACTAGAGGTGCAACAGTTTCATCATTTGGATCCCAGTCGACGAGCAAACTTTCCGGAAGTTTCACAAGGCCTGGGAACTTTTTGTCCCAACCTCTAATGGCAAAATAGGAATTATCTATCCCCCATCGTTTGAAGCATTGCCTGAATGGTGAATAACAGTTTCCAAATTCAACATAAAGGGCTCCCCACATGACTTGAATGACCGGCTCACCTGAAGCGTCTGAGCGAACCCAGCTATTCTCATCAGAAAAATCAGGTAATTCATCAGCGTCACCGAGTCCTGCTTCCAAAGCCTGTAGGGCAACATCAGCATCCTCGAGAGCAGTAATCCCGCATAATTGTCCACCGATAATAATTTCACAACCAGTTGGAATGCTTGGAACTCCTGTATTGGGTAGTCCAGCTGCCTCAAGTGCTAATAAGTGAGCTGTGCGCGTTCCTTCGCCATACCATCCATCAGCACCAATTTCGAGAAGTTCTTGAAGTTGTCTTGTATCTTCGCTTTGGACCATCCACTTATAATCTCTTGTGAGGATTCCTGCAGGAGAATTATCGACTAGTTCAACTTCGTCTATAACTTCGATAGCAGATTCCTCTGAAACTTCTTGTGCGCTCTCTTCATCAGTGCTGGAACTACCACTGTCCTTGATGAAACCGAAATAGGTGATAAGAATAAGTGCCGGTAAACCGATAACGAGGAGCGTGTTTCTTATTCGGCGGTTCCTTCGCCGTGGACCAAACAGTTGACTCATAGTGGACTCCGCGTTTCCATAACCAAAATGGTAAAGGGAAATACCTATTTATACAAAAATCATGACCCTACATTCGCTTACAAGGCGTAAAGACCTTAATTTTCAACCTTTTTACTTTTGTTGAGAAGGCAATATTTATATTAAGTTAATGAAATGACTGAATCTCAAAAATGGATAAATGTCACTTCTTTAGGTGACTTAATGGATATGCAAGCAGAAAAGTATGGGGATAAAGATGCAGTAGTCTTCCCTGAAGGTCGGTATTCATTCCAAGATATTGCTAATCGTGCTCAACATATTGCAAAAGCTCTTTTAGCTCTTGGAGTAAGGCCAGGTGACAGAGTCGGATATTTTTTGCAGGAATGCATCGAAACAATAGCAATCATCATTGGTGCTGCAAAGATTGGAGCCATAACCGCCCCCATAAATTCGCGATTTAAGACAACTGAATTACAACAAGTCATTGTCCACGCCGGTATGAAAGTTATCTTTACTTCATCACCAGAAGTAGGAACAGATTTTAATGGATTAATTAACGAAACTTTCCCCCAAATAGCGGACTCAAAATCAAAGTTTCTGGATTTCGCCGAAGCGCCTGAATTAGATGCGTTAATCATGCTTGATCATATTGAGCGTCCAGGAATATTTAACTTGTCCAATATAGCTGAAATGGCAGAAACAATTTCTGACGAAGCTGTAGCTGCCAGCCAAGCAGGAGTGAGGGTTCGCGATACATCAATCATCATGTATACCTCTGGGACAACAGCAATGCCTAAAGGTGCAATGCTTAGTCACGAATCTTTCAGCCGTTATGCGGCATCGATCAAAGAGAGGATGCGTTTAGATGAGGATGATATCTTTTGGGCTGCACTTCCTATGTTTCACATTGGCGGAGTTGCTTTTGTAATAGCCTCACTCTTCGTCGGTAGTACGTTCATACATACCGGGAATTACAACCCGGATGTAGCTTTGCAACAAATTCGCGATGAAAGACCCACTGTAGCTTTACCAGCTTTTGAGACAATATGGGTTCCTATAGTGAATCACCCAACGAGAAAAGAAGATGATTTTGACTCTATAAGACTCGTTATGGTTGTTGGAGTTCCAGAGCGACTGCGACAATTCCAGGAACAGACTCCTCATGCCCCTATCTTAAATTGTTTTGGTCAGACTGAAGTCTGCGCTTTCCTTTCGTTATGTGAACTTGATGATGAACCAGAGCTTCGTTTTACTAAAGGGGGCTTTCCATTGCCAGGGATGATAGCAGAGGTGCATGATCCAGAGTCTGGAGAAATACTGCCGAATGGAAATGTTGGAGAGTTGTGGTACAGGGGACCAAATATGTTTGATGGATACTTTAGAGATCCTGAGTTGACTGAAGAGGTTTTCGATGAAAGAGGATTCTTCAAAACGGGTGATATTTGTGAACTTGATGAAGATGGAAGAGTTACCTTTGTTTCACGCCTTAAGGACATGTTGAAAGTGGGGGGGGAGAATGTTTCTGCTGCCGAGGTTGAGGGTTATCTAATTACCCATCCGTCAATAGCGTTAGCACAAGTTGTTGCTGCTCCTGATGAGCGTTACGTGGAGGTACCCGCTGCTTATATCCAGCTGAAACCAGATGCACAGGCAACCGAAGAGGAAATTATTGATTTTTGCAGGGGAAAGATTGCAACATATCGAGTTCCTCGCTATGTCAGATTCGTTGACGATTGGCCGATGTCAGGCACAAAGATTAAGAAGGTTATCCTTCGTGAGATGATTGCTGATGAGTTGAAGAGTAAAGGAATAACTCAGGCGGAGAAAATTAGCAGTTCTTGATGAAGAACGTCACCAGATTTTAGATACGAATGCTATTCGTTTATTTGGTTTTCCTGAATAATTTAGAAATTAACTTTTAGATTCATTTCAGTTGGCAGATTTGCCTCCGAATAGAGAACGGTCAATCGTAACTGAGTCGCTGAGTTTTTTTGTCTCTGCAGTCCATCCCCATGCACTGATTATTGCGAGTCTAATGAATCGCCATTTACCATCATCCTCTAACGATAAGAATCCTTCGTAGCGACCACCTTGGATTCCTCCTGGTCGTGTTGTCGTAAAATATGATGTCAGAGAGGCGCTGTCACAGCCGTCTTTTACAACCAATGAAATATTTGTGGCGTTGTGGCCACCACTTATAATTCCGGCTCGCGACTGGTAGCGCTGGTACAGTGGTTCCATTTCAGATCTTCCCTCAAAGTGCATGTCGATACCATCGGGTGGAAAATTCAAAACATCTAAGGTCGCATTCTCAGAGAAAGCGTCAAGGATGTCAGGTATGAATCCGGTATCGATACCGTATAGGTATTGGTTGAAGGTTGCGAGTGCATCTTCTTTCGCGCGTAACCTCCGAACTTCATTTTCAAGTTGCGTGATTCTCTGTTCAAGTTCATTTGACATTAGAGATACTCCATTTCCCATCCTTCAGGCGGTTGCGTGATATTTCGTGAATGCTTAGCTAATCGGGGATTATAGGGTATGCCTCGAAGTTCTGACTCCAATAACGGACCATCATAAGTTATCCATTGCTGAGGAATTAACTCTATGATCACTCTTCCAGGGGTATCCTGTCGTCGTAGGAATTCGGCCTGTGCTTCCGGATCACCTGCTCGAAGTCGGGATGCGAGCATCGGGTAAAACCATTCTTTAATATGATCAACATCACGATGCACTATTGCCATGGTCTTAGCAGTAGTAGTAACATCACCACCCAACCAGGTTCCTTCGCTTGAGACAACAACTGAGCTTTCAGGTCTCACAGAAAGGGCTGGAACTCTTTTCCGTTGCCCCATACACGTGACCCAGAATTTTTCTTCGTGCCACACGAACCGATGCATTACCCCTACTGGCCACCCTTCGCGGTTTGTCCAATTAACAACGCATTCTGTTTGTGCTTGATAAAGGCGTTCTTTTTTCTCATCGGTAATGCCAACATCACTAACATCGGTGTAGTCAGTTTTTTTTGGTTTCATAATGCTCCCCGTAGACCATTGTGGGTCAGTTAGCTCAAGATAACAAACAGACAAGTTGACATCAGGAGTTCCTTACCCGTTTTGATCAACTTCCTTTTCTAGTCATCACGACCTAGGGTGCATGGGTGGGGATTTTAAAAGGTACAGGTTCGTCAGACTTAGAGTGGCGTCGTGGACAACTACTGAACGCTACCTATATTTGCGGTTTCGTTGCAGGATTTGATTCGACGAGCACCTTTATTCTCTTTCCAGCAATTCGGCAAACTCTTGGAAATGGAGATACAGCCTCTACTACATGGATCCTTACTATCGTTGGGATAGTAAGCTCTGCTGTTCTTCTACAAGCAGGACAACTAGCGGATCGTTTCGGACATAACAAAATAATGATTGCTTCTGCAGGAATGTCTGTTATCGGATCCGTTTTAAGTGCTCTTTCCCCGAACCTAATAATTCTCGTGGCGGGTAGAGGGATTCAAGCAGCGGCACTAGCAGGGTTGGGCGTGAGTTCAATCGCTATTATCGTTCGAGAAACAGAAGAAGGAGTTCTAGCAACTGCTTTGGGAAAATGGGCCGTGTGGACTGCAATTGCAGGAGTGAGCGGACCTATTTTCTCCTCAATCTTTGTTGAATATGCGTCTTGGCGATTTTTATTTCTAACAGTGGTGCCAATTAGTGTATTAATTATTTTTCTTAGCATTCCTTCTTGGTCTAAAGACCATACAGTTGTCGAGCGTGACAGGGTTGATATTGCTGGAACTTTGGGAGCAATGGGTGGAATTGCCATAGTTGTTTTAGCCCTTCTTGAAGGAAACAGTTGGGGGTGGGTAGGCGCAAAAACAGTTTTAAGTTTTCTTGCGGGTTTCCTGCTCATTATTGTTGTTATTCTTAGGTCCAAAGTGCATGTAAGCCCTGTTATCCCGTTGAATCTGTTCTTGGAAAAGCGCTTCGTTCTCATGGCTATCATCGGATTTACTTCATCATTAATGTTCTTTGGTATGTGGTTGGCGTTGCTTAGCTACGCCATTGATGTATGGGGTTTTAGTCTGATTAAAACCGGGTTATTGCTTACAATTATGCCTGGGACAATGACTTTGATTGCATTTCCCGCTGGACGCTTTGCAGACACTCACGGATTTAGAGGAGTGATGCTTACTGGGTCGATTATTTTCACGATTGGTTTTGTGTTCACCGCTTCAACAATCAGCTCAGCAGCTTCAATTGGTACCATGATTCCAGCTGTAGTTGCTGCAGGAGTTGGAATGGCAACCGTTCTAGGAAATACTACAGCTGCAGGAACTCAGAATCTTGACTCTGATCTTGTCGGAACAGGTACCGCAATTCTTCAGACGTCTTACCGTATTGGTGGATCATTAGGGTCTGCGGTTGTGGCAGCAATTTTAGAATCAGGAACTATTGGAACGCCGAGAACACATGAATGGTCAATCTGGGCAATTGTCATTAGCGGAGTGATCACTAGCTCACTCTGTTTGCTTATTAAGACAGATGTTAAGGATGTTTAGTTATACGAAGGTATGGTCGGACTTCGTCCCATCCCTCGGGGAATAATTCAGCTGCTTCGTCATTCGATAAAGAGGGAGAGATGATGACATCTTCGCCTTGTTTCCAATTAACTGGAGTAGCGACTTTGTTTGAGTCTGTTAGTTGCATGGAGTCAATCACTCGGAGTATTTCGTCAAAGTTTCTTCCGGTACTAGCTGGATAGGTTAGTGTTAGACGTATTTTGTTATTGGTATCGATAATAAAGACAGATCTCACTGTGAGGGTGTCATTAGCTTGCGGGTGAATCATTTGATACAGAGTTGCTACTTTGCGTTCAGGGTCACCGATGATAGGGAAATTAACGGTTGTGGATTGTGTTTCCTCTATGTCTCCTATCCATGAATTGTGATCTGAGACATCATCAACGGAAACGGCGATAGCTTTAACATTTCGTGCCTTGAATTCATCTCCGAGGGCAGCTGTGTACCCTAGCTCGGTAGTGCAGACAGGGGTGAAATCTTTCGGATGTGAGAAAAAGACTGTCCATGACCCTTCTTTCCATTCATGAAAGCGTATGGGTCCATGCGTTGTTTCAGCTTCAAAATCTGGTGCGGTATCGCCTAGCTGTAGTGACATAGAAATTCCTTCTTTGCTATTAGAGGTCTGTGATGTATTTGATAATAAACAGTATTTCAAAATTTTGCTACAAGCGAACTGGTATGGACAGACTAAAGTTCTAGGTCTACTTTATGAATTGGAGGAGACAGTATTGCTTTCATCTGATTTGTATTCACGTGAATATAGAGTTTCCCCTGAACATGTCTGGGAGAAAATGCGCGACGATTATCCTCTCTTCTATGACGAAATAGGGAAGATGTGGTGGGTAACCCGTTACGAAGATGTGAAAACAGTCTTCTCTGATCATGAGACGTTCTCATCATCAACGTATGACTTAACTACTGGCCAGGTGGTCGGACCCACGCTTATATCTCGTGACGACTATGGGCATGTTGTACGCCGTTCGATTGTTGCTCCTGATTTTGTTGGGAAACGTCTTCAAACCTACGAACATTTAATTTCAGTATGTGCAGAGAACTTAATTCAACAATTCTCTAACAAGTCCGATGTGTCGTTAGTTCGTGAATTTAGTTCTCAATTGCCAGTAGATGTTATCTCAGCAATCTTAGGTATGGAAGGAGATGGAGACCTATTCCGCACATGGGTGACCGATATGATTATGGGTCTATCTGGATCTGAAGAATTGCGAGAAAAGGGTTTAGAAGCAAATGCATCGTTTTGTAGACATATTGCTCCACTCCTTGAAGGAGCAGATAACGGAGAGCGTAACGACCATATTGCCAAAATCGCTAGGGCTGAAATAGATGGACAACGATTAACAAAGGAGGAGATAACAGCATTTTGTGGTCTTCTCTTTATCGCTGGAGGAGAAACGACAGATAAAGCTATTGCAAATATGTGGTGGAATGTCCTGTCTAATTCTGATATTCGAGATGCTGTACTTAATGATATTTCACTATGGGATTATGCATTTACTGAAACAATGCGCCGAACACCAGCGGTAATTAGCGAAGATAGATTCGTTACCAAACCAATTGAATTGTACGGAAGTGAGATTAAGGAAGGCGAGCGCATACGGGCATGTCTAGGGGCAGCGCATTTAGATCCAACTGTTTTTGCCGATCCACTTACCTTTGACTTATTTCGGTCAGATTTACATATTGGAAAAGAAAATCGTTCAGGAGTGTCAAAAGACTCAATGCGAAGTGGGCACTTTGGTTTCGGTCTAGGTAAGCACTTTTGTATCGGATACGAACTAGCTAGAAAAGAAGCAATCATGGGTTCTGAAATGATTATCGAAAAGCTGGGCATTCCATCATTAAGCAAAGAACAAACTGGCCCCACCATCCAAGGAAACTCTTTCTTCGCAGTGAAAGAGCTTTTAGTATCGTTCAAACCTTAGAAACGCAAGGTTTACTCTATGCATTCCCCGCAGGTGCCTAACAAGTCAAGCCGGTGCCTATCAATACTGAAACCGAAATTATCTGCAATTTCTTTCAGGGATGACTCTAAAGCTTTCTCTATTTTCGCTGATAGGTGAAAATCGAGTATTTCACCGCAAGGTGAACAAATAATATGGTGGTGATGGTCGATAATATGTTCTGCTAATTCATAGTGAGCATGGTCATCATTTGTAATGATTCGAACAACCAAACCAGCTTGTTCTAGAACGGCGAGATTTCGATACACACTTGACTGTGCAAGTTCATCGTTAGATTCCAAAATTTGATTAATCGTAATGGGCTTCGTTGCTTCTAAAAGAATCGCTATGAGTTGTCGGCGATTGTTTGTATAGCGTTGATTAATTGAATTGAGTTGTGAAGCAGCTAATTGATCTATATCCATTTCATTAATTGTGCTCATGTCCACATAGTACTTTCTTAATTTAAAATGATCTTATTCCGTCATCTTTATTACCTGAGTCATGATGGTGATGAGGATCATCAAGGAATACTTTTGTTCCAACACGCATGTCATTCTCCCCAAATGCCCTGCGGAGATTAGGTTCTGTTAAAACTTCGTCTGGAGTTCCTAAACAGCATGGGCAATTATTGAGGAGTAAAACTTGATCAGCTTTTCCGGCATCACTGAGGTTGTGAGTTGTCAGAACAACAGTGCGCCCTTCATTTACTTCTTCTTTGATCATTTCAAGAATAATATCTCGCGAAATAATATCTAGCCCGTTAATGGGTTCATCAAGAAGTAGTACGTTGCTTTCTTGTGCTAATCCCTGAGCGACAAGAACACGTTGTCGTTGACCTCCAGAGAGTTCGTGAAGTTGTCTTTTAGCAAGGCCTTTCAAATTAAGTCGTTCCAGCGCGCTATCTACGGCATTTCGGTCTTCTTTACGGAACCGTTTAAATACGCCCCGGTTTGAATATCGTGCAAGTGAAACGACATCTTTGACCGAAATCGGTAGAGAAGGGTCAACATCAGTAGATTGCATAACAAATGAAGGAGGCGGGCCAGTAATGTCAATTTCGCCTGAATGAATTTGAACAGCTCCAGCTAAAGCTTTAAGTAGAGCAGATTTTCCTGCTCCATT
>CERS01069624.1_pt1 | contig 17482 bp, 11 predicted proteins | sample 356251 | NCBI WGS metagenome assembly CERS01 (sample SAMEA2621020, study PRJEB7988) | marine metagenome | isolation source: saline water (ENVO:00002010), including
ATTACCGATTATGACTTTACCTACCACAAAAACCTACAAATCATGGAAGAGCCCAAGTTTAGCAAAGATGGGCTATTTGATGGGAAATGGGAGCAATTTTACCAGGACGGTGAAACTAAAATGACCTTTACGTATGATCGGAATAAGAAAGATCGGATCTGGATGTCATATTTTCCTGATAATCGACGTCAAAACTATACCTTCTACAATCAAGATACCCTCATTACCGATTATGATTTTAAATATTATGATAATATTAAAATTGTAGATAATCCCGATTATTATGATTACTCGTACTATATGAATTTGGAAATTGAAAAAGAGCCACGGTACGATAACATGCAAATTGTTGAAGAACCTAAATTTGATAAAAATGGGCTATTTGATGGGAAATGGGAATCATTCTTTGAGGATGGACACCCCTGGCGCACTTTTTATTATGAAAATGGTATAAAGGTTAAGCTTTGGTCTGTACTCTATGATTCAACAGGTACTCTTCATTCTGAAACCAATTATGAAAACGATCTTAAACATGGTCAATACCAAGAATGGTATGAGGAAAAAATCGTAAAGCCAAAGGAAGAAGGTTTATACAAGGAGGGCATTAAAGATCTTTTATGGACCTATTGGGATATTTATCAGCAAAAACGTTTTGAAGAGTGGCGAGATGGGGTTCTGTATGACTCATTTGAATATGAATATTACATTAATGGACAAGTAAAAGAGGAGCCTGCATACAAGGACCGCAAGAAGCATGGTGATTGGGTTCGATATTTTTCCGATGGAAGTGTCATGGGTACGCGTACCTTTAGAGTAGGCTTAAAAGAGGGTACTTGGATAGAGTATTATAAAAATCCCCCTGGTAAAAACGATGATATTATTGCCTGGAAAGGTAAATACGTAGCCGATAAAAGAGAGGGAAAGTGGGAATGGTTTTGGCTAAATCAGAAAAGACAGCGCGTTGATAATTATAAAAAAGGTGAAATGACATCAGAAAAATGCTTCGAGCGTGATGGAAGCGGCTCTACTCGAGATTGCTCAGAAGTTCGCTATGAAAGTAGCCGCTAGTCTAGTGTTGAAAAATAACGCTTTGCCTCCTCCATCACCTTTCCAGAAAGCAATACAGAGCCAACTACGGTTGGAATTGCCATTACAGCATACATTCCATCCACAACATTGATTACTACCTCTATCGTTATCATTGCACCAATAACAATTGTAACAATATAGAAACAACGGTAATAGAAAATACTTTTTGTTCCAAAAAGATAGCCGCTACACTTACTTCCATAGTATGAATAGCTCATCATAGTTGAAATACTAAATGTTAGTACCGCAGCTAACAGAAGAAATTTTCCAAAACCGCCTAACTCTTTGATAAATGCTGTTGTGGTCATTGTAACACCATTTAGTCCTTCATCTTGCCAAACTCCAGATACTAAAATCACCATAGCGGTAATCGTACAAACTACTATTGTATCAATAAATGGTTCGATCATAGCAACTAAGCCTTCACGAACAGGTTCTTTTGTCTGCGCTGCTCCATGCGCCATATCAGAAGTACCAAGACCTGCTTCATTTGAGAAAAGAGCTCTCCTTACTCCTGCAATAATTACCGCGCCAACTGCGCCACCCATCACCGCTTCTCCAGTGAATGCATCATACACAATCAACTTAAATAATGATGGAATCTCAGCCAGGTTATTAAAAATGACTAACAATCCAGAAAACAAATATAAAACAACCATAATTGGCACCATAAATGAGGCAACTTGACCAATTCGCTTAATTCCTCCAAAAATGACTAAAGCAGTTAAAATGGCCATAATTAAGCCCTGCACTAGATTGCCCATCATTAAATTGTTTTCAAACCATCCATTTGGCATAAAAACTTGGTTTCGAATGATATCAGCGAGTTGATTGGATTGAAACATTACCGTACATCCAACAAGGCCTGCTAAACTAAACATAATAGAAAGTGGTTTATATTTTTTACCAAGACCATTTTCGATATAATACATGGGTCCACCTTGAATATTACCCTGATCATCTTTTCCTCTGTACAGAACTGCTAAAGTGCAGGAAAAGAATTTCGTAGACATTCCTACAATAGCGCTGACCCACATCCAAAATAAAGCTCCCGGGCCTCCCATCTGAATGGCTATCGCAACCCCGCTGATATTACCTAAACCAACCGTACTAGCTAAAGCGCTCGTTAATGCTTGAAAATGAGTAATTTCTCCTGGATCATTGGGGTCATGGTATTTACCAAATAAAATGTTTATACCATGGCGAAAATATTTAAAAGGAACAAATCTACTATAAAATGAAAAGTAAATCCCACCACCCAAAAGTAAGATGAGAAGAGGCAATCCCCACATAAAACCCGCGAAAGCAGAAACAGCAGATTCAAAATATTCGAACAATTTCATTTCTATGTCATTAAATGTCATGAATTATAGCGAAATTCATGTGTTAATTACTATCTTATTTTAAATGAAAAAACTAGATTTATATATTATACGGCAGTTTCTTTCAACATTAGGAATGAGCCTTCTGGGTTTTGTATCAGTGATTCTCATCGTAGATCTAATAGAAAATTTAGATCGCTTTATTGATAACTCAATACCGGCGAGTATAACGATGAGGTATTACATCTATGCCATTCCTTGGTTTATCAATATTGGGCTTCCCATGTCGATGTTGATTTCGACAGTATTTACTGTTGGTATCCTTGCTAAAAGAAATGAGCTTACGGCTATGAAATCAAATGGTATCAGCTTATACCGCATAGCAATTCCCATTACTACTCTTGGATTTATAATTAGTCTTATTTCATTTGAATTAGATAACAGATGGGTTACCAAAGGAAATAAAGCAAGGTACGATATTGAAAGACAATACATGAAAAGGAAAGCACGAGTTCAAGTCAAAAAAGAGATTAGAAATATCTTTTTACAAAAAAATGAAATGAACCATATTTCAATCTCGCGCTATAGGACAGAATCGATGGTTGGTAGTGGAATAACATTTATCTCTTTGGATCAAGGAATTGTAACAAATCGGATGGATGCTAAAACAATTAAATGGCTAGACTCTTTGAATGCTTGGAGCGTTAATAACTTTTCGATTAGAGAATTTGACCCTGAAGGTTCTGTAAAAAATACCATCATCTCTAAAAGCGATACATTATTAAATCTTAATTTTTCTCCAGATGATATCACACAGCAATCCAAAAAACCTGACGAGATGAGCTATCGCGATCTTTCCGCTAGAATTAAACAACTTAAAGAAAACGGTGTAGATACCACTAAATGGGAAGTTGATCGCTTGTTTAAGGTTTCTTTTGCATTCACAAATTTAATTATAGTTCTTTTTGGCATTCCACTAGTAGTAATTCGACCAAAAGGTGGATTATCTTTTGGTGCGGGAATGGGAATTTTTGTAATTTTCATTTATTATGTTTTTATAAAGCTTGGTATGTCCATTGGTTATAATGGCATTACCTCCCCTGTTGTAGCTGCATGGATGGGAAATATTTTATTTTCTATTGGGGGGATTCTGCTCTTGGTCTTCGCTAGGAAGTGACTCTTCTAACCCGTCTTCATTATTGGGTAGGGATTCTTCAGGGACCGGTGATGGACCATCAGTTTTAGGCTCCTCTTTTTCTTTTCTACCTTTAAAATCTGTCATTGTAAAGCCTAAAGAGAAATTAAATCCTTTCATGGAGTGGATCCACATACCTTTTTTAAATGAGAACCCAATATCAATCATTACCGGCCCACCATGAAACCCTATTCCCATGCCTAGCTCCGTGCGGTCCATTCCTTCCCAGGCAAACCCTAAGCGTAGTGGCATCACAGGATATCTATATAACTCTGCGCCAATAGCCCATCTCCAGCGTGAGTTTGCATATAATCTATTTTCAAACCCTGTAGTAAGGTCAGTGCTAATTAATAAATCATCTTTTTTATATGATGCGCCCATACGAAAAATTGAAGGATATCTGATATTAAAAGGCTTAGGCTTGCCATTTTCATCTAAATTATAAACTACTTCAGATTTACTATTAAAAATTGTTCTGCTAGAAAGGTTGTCAGCGCGTAGCGAATCAATTGTATATGTATAAACCGCAGCAACAGAGTCCGATAGCGCTTTTCCGCCCCATTTCAAATGCCATAAATCATCACTATTTCCAAATTTCTTATCTTTCCCAGCTAGAATATCTTTAATAAACGAGGGTTCATTCCATTTTATCGTACCTAAAGCATTAATTAATGAAACGCCAAAGCGCATTCCATTTATTTCCTTTGTGGCAACCCCTAAGTCTAGACCCCAACCTTTTCCTCCAACTCCAGAACGAATGTAATATCTACCAGACCCATGCACTGCAAATGGGGTAGTAATGAAATCAGCTTTACTTGAATCAGGATCAATTCCCATATAAAGCAAGCCTTGCAACGATTTTAATGAAATACCTACTGCATAGGAATCAAATGGTATGGCAAAAGAAAAAGCTGTTTCATTTACAGCCATTAATTCATAATTGAACGTCATATCAATGTTTGGATTATTAGCATTACCCTCAAGTATTAGACGGGCCATACCTGCTGGGATTGCGTAAGAGCTGAAATACATCAAATTTGATGTAATAGCCATATTTCCTGATCCAAAATTGATTGCAGGTAGAGCTACTTGCCCGTTCATGTCAAATGTTAAACCGCCACTATTCTGAAGTCTATTTAAAATTAATGATTTTTCTTCATTATCAAGCGTATCACCGCTTAGCCAATTCAATCTAGCAATCGATAAATAATTGTTGCCTAATCCAAGGTCTACCCCCCCTATCTGCATCATAAAAGGCTTATCTATCTGAAAAGCAATTAATGCAGGATTATAGCCAACAGCATAAATACCGTCCGCAATTGTCGTCGTGGCACCAGCTAGCGCCACAGATCTAGGATCGCGTTTTTGACCAAAGACGAGCGATAATAAAAGAACAATAAATAATGATTTTTTTAACACTACTCTTCCGTTAGTCCTTTAATGATAATTTGATTAGAATTATTTTCAGGATCAATAGAACTACTATTTACAAACAAAGAGAAAAACCATCCCGACATGTCTCTTGTTTTTCCATCGGTTGATTTAACCCTTATGCGAACACTGTCTTTTTTTGAAGATGACATTATGGCATCAATTCCTGTCGTAGAGCTAGGCGTCCAAGAGAAAGAATCAACATTTGAAATTTCAGTTGTGATATCAGTCCAACCATCATCGATATCTGCATCTGGTTTCCCGCCAACAAAGTAAGCTAGGTCAACTTTAGAAACCGATCCGTATGTCTTCCATTTGATCATCATTGGCAAATCTTTATCAAGACTTTCTCCACCATTAGGGTATTTAACTACAATTTCATTTGGCGCTGGGTCGCTCATACCAGTACTGCTTAGGGAAAATGTAACGCTAGAGTTGATATCTAAATAATCCCCCGTTGTTAGATATACCCGTTTTCCATCAGACCCCTTAAGAAAAAATCGTGGCGCCATATAAGGCTGGCCAGCATCTGTCATTAATTTTACTCTTTCCTTTGAAAGGGGACTAGAATAGGTAATAAAGCCTGCCTCCCTTACCTGCCCAGCATGCACGCCGCTATTTGTAACAACATGCAAACTTTTTGGCTCTGGTAGAGGAATCTTCACCAACGTGTCAACGTATGATACAACGGTATCTGACCCTGAAGAGTTTCTGACTAAATAAGATACATTATCCACGCACTCTGAAAAGTCAGTTAGTACATCAAAAATGAAAATGTCACTTGTTTCTGGATTTAAACTGTCACATTTTGTAACAATGTAAACACTATCACTTGTAAGCCAATTTTTCTTTACTACTAAAGAATCTTTAAAATCTCTAAGCGCAGCAACAGTTGTATCCAATGGAAAAAATTGCAGATTAGACATTAGCATTGACAAGTCCCCTGCAATAGGAATCTTATTTTCGATTGAAAACAGCATGCTTGCTGATTGTAATGTCGATCGAATACGATTTCTGTTTTCATAATTCATTTCTTGGATGGGAGTATTGGTTACAGAAATAAAGGTCATTGGCTCCATGATGACTTCAAATGGGGCAAGCATTCTATATTTTCCCCCAATGCTCATACCGGCTTCTAGCGTTCCCCTACCATCAATTCTTGCTCTAGACTTAACAGTAAAATTTGCTGGATTAGAAGACATCAACTCTACAATTGTAGTTTCATCGTCCTTGGCCGATACAGTAGTGCTATCAAAATAAAAATTGGAACCTGGGGCTTGATATTTAAGCGTAGTTGTTCCTAATTCACTTAGACGAACAATTGTTTTTGTTGTATCTTTTGATTGGGCAGGTCTTGCTAGGGTTGATAAAGCATTTACTTTAGATGTGTCCCCTTTTTGATTGACACCTATCATATCAAAATCAAGTACAACTGGTAATCGAATTCCATTATACATTTCAATTTCAAGTTTTGTATCCACGAACTGCATCCCAGAAAATCCTAAGGGCATTCCTGCAATACTAAATTCAGTAGTAGGAAATTCTTGAATAATATTAGCCTCCATCGATTCAAAATGCAGACCTTTTATACCAACGTCAACGGTCATGCCTCCCAGCTTTGAGCCATCAAGAGGAATGCTGCTTGTTTGTGCTTTTAATTTTGCAGAAGTCTCGAGACTTAATTTTGATAAAGCAGAGTCTTTACCCGCAGGATTGTAAAATGTAAAGCCATCCAGATCATATATCTTTGAAATCGTAACCCCTTTTTTCAAAACGGTGTCTAATTTTGTAGAATCTTTTCCAGCTGGAGGTTTAAAATTTTTAAAATTCATTAATAAGCTAACCCCTGCAGGGTAATCGCTAGTAATATTGTTTATTTTTATCTCATTAATATCTGCAGCGCTTGGAGACTTTAATTTGCCAGAGAAAATTTCAACTACTGTTGGAAATTTTGGTTCTTCTAGATCAAAAGGAATTTCTTTTTCAGCGATTTGTACGAGCGCCGAATCAATCCCAACTATCTTTAAATTGAACTCCATATCCACCTTAACGTTATCACCGGCTTTAATGGTAATTAGATTTCCAGTCTCTTTTAAAGTTACCTTATGATCTAATCGACAAAAACTGTTGGAAGCTGCTCCTTCTTTATTGCCCGATAAACTTGGATCAATTGTTACTTTAATTCCCCCTATACCCGCAGGCTGCGCACCTTCTTCTTTTATCCAAAAATAATAATTAGTACCTGAATTAAAACTTTTACCACTTGAAAAAGGAAACTCAATACGCTGGGCAGCAATATTTCCATTAATTGTGACTGCATCAGATTTATCAAATGGAACACCAGAAAATTTACTATTAGGATCAGTTGCAGTTGGATCCCCATCGCTTGCGTAAATCTCAAGCGCAAGATTATAGGAACTGGCATTAGGGTTTTCTAATTTTATAAAGATACCGCCTAATGGAGCATTTCTATCTGGAGTGAATTTCTGCCAAGTATCTACCCAAGCTGTTGTAGCAGCTCCTTGAGTGTGATCAATTAGAGTTATATCTGGAGGTGTTGCCACTTGCGAGAGCTGAAATTCAGAAGAAATTGTTAATTTTGAGCCTAGACTGCTATCGCTTAGCGAAGTTGCCTGTGTTTCACCCGTCACCCATTCATCGTCTTGATGATAGGCTAATATTTTATTAATCGAATTTATTTCAGTCTTTAAAGTTGATGAGGCAAAAGTCACGCTACTTGGAAGGCCGTCTTTTGTAAACTTTGAATTATAACTACTACTACTAATTCCTGCATCTTTTTTAATAGAAAAACTAACGATAGACTCTACAAAATCTGGCAAACCCGTTGGCGATGGTATCGGTATTTCAAAAGAAAAACTTGGCGTTGTGGCTGCAGCAATTGCATTCCATGCAGCAATGGTTATTGTTTGATCAATGGATGGGGGTACGGTAAATTTTTGACCAGCGCTATTAGTCAATTCGCCATTTGGTGCAACAGGGTAAGAAGCTTTGATGCTCGAATCGATCGAAAATGGGAAATTAACACCATTTATTGAAGGAACTTGAAAGGTAATAGATTTATCAAGGTCAATTTCTAATATATCCCCTCCAATTGAAGTATCTGGAAAAGCCCCCTCAAACATCAATTGCATTCCTAAGGAATCTGGGGTAGAAAAAATCTGCTTATTATCAACCATCCCCTCAAGAGAATATTTTTGCTGAACCAAAGGAAACATCAGATCAAAAAACCATGTTGGCATTTTAAATGATGCAGGTCCTTTAAGGTCGCAGCTGATCATTAGCGAGAGAACAAATATCAATAGCCCTCTAAATAACCGGTTTATATTGGTGTTAATTTTTTCTTTAATCATAACTATTATAACAAGTAATAATATTATATCAGAAATTCGATTAAAGTTGAGACGATTTCCATAAAAAAAAAGCCCCGGCTAGCGGGGCTTTTTTTAACTAAAACTGATCATTAATACCGATAATCATCTGACTTAAAGGGTCCTTGTTTTTTAACGCCTATGTAGTCTGCTTGGTCATCATTAAGCTCGGTCAATTCAACGCTTAACTTGTCAAGGTGAAGCCTAGCTACTTTCTCATCCAGCGTCTTTGGAAGGAGATAAACATCGTTTTTATAATTCTCGCTGTTCTTCCATAGTTCAATCTGTGCAAGCGTTTGATTGGTGAATGAATTACTCATAACAAAAGATGGGTGTCCAGTTGCACAACCTAAATTTACAAGCCTTCCTTCGGCCAGTACAATGATATCGTTCCCCTTGACATGATATTTATCTACTTGTGGCTTAATGGTATCTTTGGTATCACCATAATGCTGATTTAACCATGCCATATCTATTTCATTGTCAAAATGACCAATATTGCAAACGATTGTCTTATCATTCATTGCCTCAAAGTGCTCACTTCTTACAATATCCTTATTGCCGGTAGCGGTTACTACGATATCTGCTTCAGGAATAGCAGTTTCTAATCTTTTTACCTCAAAGCCATCCATGGAAGCTTGTAGTGCACAAATAGGATCAATTTCAGTTACAATAACTCTTGCCCCAGCTCCTTTTAAAGAAGCAGCTGAACCTTTGCCCACATCTCCATATCCGGCAACAATAGCCACTTTACCTGCCATCATTATATCAGTTGACCTTCTGATTGCATCAACTAGTGATTCTTGACAACCATACTTGTTATCAAATTTAGATTTAGTGACTGAATCATTTACATTAATAGCTGGCATAGTAAGCGTTCCATTCTTTACTCTTTCATAAAGACGATGTACACCCGTGGTAGTCTCTTCAGATAATCCTTTAATATTTGATACTAATTCAGGAAAGTTATCTAAAACCATATTTGTAAGATCGCCACCATCATCTAAAATCATATTTAATGGCTTTCCATCCTTGAATGCAAATAAAGTTTGTTCTATACACCAATCAAATTCTTCTTCGTTCATACCTTTCCAGGCATATACTGGAATTCCAGTAGCAGCAATAGCTGCTGCTGCGTGATCCTGTGTTGAAAAAATATTACAAGAGGACCATGATACCTCTGCTCCTAATTTAGTTAGTGTTTCAATTAAGACAGCAGTTTGAATAGTCATATGTAGGCATCCAGCAATTCGTGCACCTTCTAAAGGTTTTGATTCTCCATATTCTTCACAAAGTGACATTAAGCCTGGCATCTCAGCTTCGGCCAGCGTTATCTCTTTTCTACCCCACTCAGCAAGCTTAATATCTTTAACTTTATATGGAATTAAATCCGTTTGAGTCTTTTCTGCTAAAGACATAATTATTTCCTTTCGTTTACTGTTGATTGTAACTTATCAACCATATCGGTTTGTTCCCAAGTAAATAATTCATCCTCACGACCAAAATGACCGTATGCAGCAGTTTGTCGATACCTTGGGTATTTAAGTTTTAAATGCTCAATAATTCCAGCAGGCTTTAATGGAAAAACAGACTGAGCTAGTTGAGTTAATTTTTCATCAGACATGGTACCTGTACCAAATGTTTTAACATAAAAAGATGTAGGGTCGGCAATGCCAATGCTGTAAGAAAACTGAACTTCACATTTATTAGCAAGCTTTGCTGCTACAATATTTTTTGCAATATATCTGGCCATATAAGCAGCTGACCTGTCAACTTTTGATGGATCTTTTCCAGAAAAAGCACCACCACCATGAGGAGCATATCCACCATATGTATCCACAATTATTTTTCTTCCAGTTAGACCAGTATCAGCTTCTGGGCCACCAAAAACAAAGCGCCCTGTACCGTTAACTATAAAATCGTCTTTATAAGGAAGACTTGATTCATCTAAGACCGGTTTTATAACATGATCAATAATTTCTTTTTCAACAAATTTATGTTCTTCAGATTCATTTTCAAATTTGTCTAGCATGTCATCATGTTGAGTAGCAATAACAACTTTAACAATTGAAATTGGCTTATCATCTTCATATGCAACTGATACTTGTGATTTACTATCTGGCCTAAGCCATGGAATCTTACCGCTTTTCCTATGACCAGTCATTTTCTCAACAAGTCTATGCGAAAGGTGAATAGGAAGTGGCATCAGTTCTTTTGTTTCATTACAGGCAAAGCCAAACATTAAACCTTGATCACCCGCTCCCTGTTCTTCATGTAATCCAGATCCTTCATTTACACCCTGAGCAATTTCTGGGCTTTGCTTATCAAGCATAGAAATTACTTTAACATTTTTCTCATCCATGCCATATGCTTGATCATTGTATCCAATATCATTTAAGGTTTTTTTAACTATTATCGGAACATCTACAGTGCCAGTTGAGGTTACTTCACCTGAAACAAAAACTGTTCCAGTGGTTGCCAGCGTCTCACATGCTACTCTTGAATTAGCATCTTGATTTAAATATTCATCTAAAATCGCATCTGATATTGCATCACAAACCTTATCTGGATGACCCTCTGATACTGATTCAGATGTAAAAGTATACTTATTCATAAAATTTATAGTTAATTAAAATATATTAGCGCTGAATTTAATTGCAATTGCTTTGAAAACATGGAAATTAATTTCAGGTTAGCTTTGGTCCAGCGTTAATGATTTCTTGGTCGTTAATATTGTATTCTTCAAAATTTTTCTGAAATTTTTGAACAAGATTTTCAGCAATTTTAATGTATTCATTCTGATTTGACCATGCTTTTGATGGAATCAAAATTTCAGTATCAATATCTTTTAAATTGATTGGGATTTGAACTCCAAAATAAGGGTCTATCTTATAATCAGCGTTATTGATACTGCCATCTAATATTGCATAGATAATTTTTCTAGTCACTGGAAGCGAAATCCGCTTAGCTCCAGATTGTGCACTCGCCCCTACCCAACCTGTATTAACAAGATATGCAGGAACATTATGATGGTTCATTTTTTCTCGCAATAATTCTGCATATTTTAACGGGTGCAAGGTAAGAAATGGTCCTCCAAAACAAGGTGAAAAAGTAGCAGTTGGCTCTGTAACGCCTCTTTCGGTACCAGCAACTTTTGCCGTGTAACCACTGATGAAATGGTACATTGCCTGCTCTGGAGTAAGTTTAGAAACTGGAGGAATAACACCATATGCATCGCAAGTTAAAAATATTATAGTCTTAGGATGTGCGCTCAATGCGGGTTTGCCCTTAGCAAAAACTGAATTTTCAATAAAATTTAACGGATAAGAAACTCTGGTATTTTCAGTTTTAGAGTTATCATTATAGTCAATAACCCTTGTATGTGGATCATAAACAACATTTTCAAGCAGAGCTCCATGTCTAATTGCATTGTAAATATCTGGCTCATCTTCAGGATTTAGATTGATTGTTTTTGCATAACACCCTCCTTCAAAATTGAAAACTCCATCATCTGACCACCCGTGCTCATCATCACCTATAAGCGGTCTTTTAGGATCAGTGGATAAGGTTGTTTTTCCAGTTCCGCTTAGGCCAAAAAAGATAGCTGGATTTGAACCATCTTCATCAACATTGGCAGAGCAATGCATAGACAATACACCTTTTTGAGGAAGTACATAATGTAAAAGTGAAAAAATGCCTTTTTTCATTTCTCCAGCGTATTCTGTTCCACCAATAATCGCAACCTTCTTACCCAAGTGAAACATAATAAATGTTTCAGAATTCATGCCATGTTTTTCAAATGATTTATTTTGAATATTAGATGCATTAATAATAGTAAAATCAGGAATAAAATCTTTTAATTGATCCATTTCAGGTCTAATAAACATGTTATTGACGAAATGGGCCTGCCATGCTTTTTTAGCAATGATTCTAACATTAATACTATAAGCTGGATCAAACCCTGCAAAACCATCAAAAAGATAGGTTTTAGAGCTATCTGAGTTATAATAATCGGTTACGCTTTCGTACAGTTCATCAAAAATTGATTCATCAATTTTTTTGTTTACGGAACCCCACCAAATTTTATCAGAAGAGCTTGCTTCATCAACGATATATTTATCTTTTGGAGATCGACCAGTAAAAGTTCCTGTATCTACTATACTTACTCCTCGAGGACCAATAATTCCTTCACCATTTTTTACCGTTTCTTCAATTAAGCTTTCAACTGTCAAATTTCGATGCACTTCATTGATTTGATTTAAGCCTAAACTTTCAAGTCGTAATTCTTTTCCAGTTGTAATCATTTTATTTCCTATTTTGTACCATGGGGGTGGGATTGCTTGTAAACTTCCTTCATTTTTTCAGGTTTTACATGTGTGTATATTTGAGTTGAAGAAAGACTAGCGTGTCCTAGTAGATCACCTACCGCTCTTATATCAGCTCCCCTATCCACAAGGTGTGTGGCAAAAGAATGCCTTAAAATATGAGGACCTAGACTTTTTCCTTCTGCGATCATTTTAATATAATTTCCAATTCTTCTTTGAACAGTTCTTTTGCTAATGCGCTTTTCATTATTAACAAATAAGGGCAAGTCGTTTAATCTGCTATTTAATGACAAACCTCTTATATTTAAATAATTTTCAATAGAAAATTTCGCTCTTTTTCCAAATGGAATCAAACGTTCTTTATTGCCTTTTCCAAAAACTTTAATAAGGTGATTTTTTGCATCTACAGAATTAATATTTAAATTAATTAATTCACTAAGTCTCATCCCTGTTGAATAAAATAATTCCATTATAGCCTTATCTCTCAGCCCTTTTTTGGTATTTTGATCAGGTTGATTCATCAATTCATCTATAATTTTTTCATCTATAAAATTTGGAAGCTTCTTTGGTATCTTTGGCGATTCTAAAAATAGTGCAGGGTTATTATTTAAATAATCAATATTAATTAAATATCTAAAAAGAGACTTTATGCTTGCCAGTCTTCTCGCAACAGTTTTTTTAGAAAAACCTTTTTCATACTGACTTGCTAGAAAGTCTCGTATATCAATTTTTGATATATTTTTTATTTTTAAATTTTTGATTGATAAAAAAAGTAAGAATTTTTCTATATCATTTCTATAAGCTTTAATTGTATGTACAGAAAACTTTTTTTCTTTTTCAAGATAACTTATAAATGAAGCAAAGATTGATTTATTTTTAGGCATTTAAATTAGTTATTTGAGTTCTTAATTCATTTATTTCATTTGGAATTTCAGCAGAAATAGCTATGGATTTTTTATTGATCGGATGATTAAATGTAATTTTAGTTGCATGCAAAGCATGCCGACCAAGCCGATTCATTGAAGCATTAAGTTTTTTTGATACTTCAGGAATAAAGCCTTTTGATTTGTTTTTTCCTCCACCATATTTTTCATCACCAAAAATTGGATTACCTAAACTTGAGGTATGTACTCTTATTTGATGAGTTCTTCCTGTTTTTGGCTTAAAAATAACTTCACTATTGTATATACCCAACGGCTTTGAAGCATAGCTTGTATAAGCCTCTTTTCCGTTTGAATCAACAACATAGGATGTTGGGTCTTTTTTACTGCGAGCAATAGAAGAGCAAATTTCACCATCATTGCTATCATATTTTCCCCATACGATAGCAAAATATTCTTTAAGCACATTTCTCTTTTCGAACTGCTCTGATAATTTTGAATGGGCATCATTATTTTTTGCAATTATTATTACCCCTGAGGTATCTTTATCTAATCTATGGATAATCCCTGGTCTAAAATTTCCATTTAAATTTGATAATTTCTTAAAATGAAACACTAATCCGTTAACCAGGGTTCCATTTCTTTGGCCTGCTCCCGGATGAACTGTAATCCCCGCAGATTTATTGATTGCAATAATAGCATTATCTTCAAAAAGTACATCTAAATCAATATCTTCAGGTTCAATGTTTGTAATTTTTTTTTCTTTATCTAAAGTTGTATAGGATATTTTTTCTGTTCCTTTAAGAATTAAGCTAGGCTTAGCTTTTTCCTCATCAACATAAACCATTCCATCGGATATCATCTCTTTAACTATTGTTCTGCTCGTTTCTGTTAAATGCTCTGATAAAAATTTGTCTAGTCTTTTATTCGCGCCATTTTTTGCTGAAATAGTAATTTCGCTCAAGAGTGTAATCTTTCACGTTTTTTCTCCAAAATGATACTATCTACCAATACCATAACCATACCAATAGTAACATAGGAATCAGCAAGGTTGAAGACATACCAATGAAAATCTCCTATCATAAAGTCAAGAAAATCAATCACCGCTCCTAAAAAAATACGATCAATTAAATTTCCAATAGCTCCGGCAATAATAAAGCTGATTCCAAGACGAATAACTATTGAGTGTGTACGAACTGACCAAAGATACCAAAATAAAAAAAATGTTAGTAAAATAGATACGCTTGTAAAAATATAATACCCAAAAGGAAAATTAATTCCAAATGCCATTCCATCATTGGTGATATAGGTGAAATGAAAAAAATTTTGAATCACCGGGATGGATTCATACAAAGACATTGTCTTGACTACAATAGTCTTTGAAATTTGGTCTGCAAGTACCAAAACGGCGCTTACAAACAAAACTTTCATTTCAAACCAAGCTTTTCATTTTCTTTACACTGTACGCATTTTGTTGCATTTGGAACCTCAGTCATGCGCTCCTCAGGGATCAAGGCATCGCAAACCTTACATACCCCAAATGTTCCTTCTTCAATTCTTTCAAGAGCTACCTTTAATTTTTTAAAATAATCACTTTCGCGGTTCATCAGCATAAAGCTTTTTTCTTGTTCGTGCGAATCGGTACCCGCATCTGCCATGTGTACACTAAAAATTGAATCTGGGGTTACTCCACCTTGCTTATTCGAAGCCGTACCAATGCCTTCTTTTATTGTTTCTATGTCCTCAGAAACAGAACCCATTTTTTCTGTAATAGCTTTTTTAAACTTTTCTAGCTTTGTTTTAGAATATTTATTAGCCAAATTTATTTCCTTTCGATTTTTACTCTTTCTAAACCAACATTGAAAACCTGATCGTTCATTTTAAATGAACCAGAATATTCACCCTCGCAAGTCAATTCAATTATTTCAACAGCTAAAATTTCATTCATAAATAACTCTTTATATTCATTTATAGACTCACCAATTAAACCATCGGCCTTTATATAAATTTTTATACGGTCTTCGACGGCAAAATTAGCATCTTTTCGCATAGTTTGCACATGTCTAATTATATCTCTAATAATACCTTCTTTTATTAGACTATCACTTAAATTCGTACTAAGACCTACTGCTATAGTGTCATCCCCAGCGCATGTCCATCCTTCTTTTGATTCTTGTTCAAAAAGTAAATCTTCTCTAAGAATAAATATCTTATCATCTATTTGATATTTTTTATTCTTTCTAATTTCTTCTAGAATTTTTTGATCTTTATTTTTAGATAGTTCTGAAACAATCTTTTTAAGGTCTTTTCCGTATTTCTGACCTAAAACAGGTAGGTTTGGTTTGATCTTATAGCTGATTAATTCTGATTCAGATTTAACCCTATCAATTGCTTTTATATTTAATTCATCCATAACTACATTTTTTTCAGAAAAAATAAATTCTGCTATCGAATCTTCTTGAATGCTAAACTTTAAATCACTTAACGGCTGCCTAATTCTTAAATTAGACTTATTTCTAGCAGATCTTCCCAGCTCTACAACTTTTCTAAGTGCATCAACTTTCTTCATCAACTCTAAATTTACCTGAGCCTTATTCACTTTAGGGTAATCACATAAATGAACGCTTTCAGGGGCATTCCTAATTATGCCCGCTACTAAATTCTGATATATTTCTTCGCAAATAAATGGTAGGATTGGCGCCATAATTTTTATAGTGTCTACCAAAACGCTATGGAGCACATAATAAGCTGTGAGCTTATCATTATCATCTTCAGTTTTCCAAAACCGTCTTCGATTTCTTCGAATATACCAATTTGAAAGATCATCTAAAAAATTATCAAACTGACGCATTAACTTATCTACTCGATAGCTATCTAATGACTGTCGAGAATTTGCAATAAATAGATTAAGTTTTGATAATATCCATTTGTCCATTATGGTAAGATCAGACATAACAAATTTAGATTTGTCTGGGTCAAAACCGTCAACTGATGCGTAAGTAGCAAAAAATGAATATGAATTCCAAAACTGAATCATTTTTTTTCTTATTTCATTTCCATGCTCATAGCCAAATAATAAATTCTGTTCAGGATTTTGCGATGCATAAATCCATCGCATCACATCGACGCCCATTTTTTCAGCTGCATCATCAAACCAAATAGCATTTCCCCAGGATTTATGCATATCCCTACCATCCTCAGCTTTAACTAATGCATGGCCAAGTAAATTTTTAAAAGGTGCTTTTTTTTCTAATTTTGCAGACATAGCAAGCAGTGAATAAAACCAATTTCTAAATTGGCCCGGAAAAGACTCAACGACAAAATCAGCTGGAAACCACTTCTTCCAGTAGTTTTTATCTTGATTATATTTTAGTGTAGAAAAAGGAACAATTCCAGCATCTAGCCAGGGATTTCCAACATCTTCAATTCGCTTACCAATTAACCCAGATTTTGGGTGTTTAATTTTCACCTTATCGATCCAAGGACGATGAGGGCTATTTCCCTCAAACTCTTTCCAGCCCTCAATAGCTAATTGCTTTAATTCTTCTTTTGACCCAACAACATAAAACGAACCATCTTCGAACTCCCAAATTGGTAACGCAAGTCCCCAAAATCGTTTTTTTGAAATCATCCAGTCGCCCATTCCATCTAACCATTCTTTTTCTCTATCAGAGCCCCAATCAGGGATCCAATTAATATCATCGACAATATTTTTTATTTCGTCTCTCCAATCCATATTTATATACCATTCATCTACAAGTCTAAATACTAATTCATCACCCGACCTCCAACAGTGTGGGTAAATATGGGGGTAGTCCTCTGCATAGACTAAAAATTTATTTTCTTTTAA
>CERS01186422.1_pt1 | contig 17422 bp, 16 predicted proteins | sample 356251 | NCBI WGS metagenome assembly CERS01 (sample SAMEA2621020, study PRJEB7988) | marine metagenome | isolation source: saline water (ENVO:00002010), including
TGTTAATTTTTCATTGTAGAACTAGACTTTTCCTGGCCTTCATTCAGCAAAGGGCTTAACTGGGTGGCGCTCCGACTTTACGGTTGCAGGTACAGCCATTGAGTTTCACAAAGATTTCCCACCATGCATTTCAGTTATTTTTTTCTTATATTAATTTTCTTGAATAAGTCAAATAATAATATTTAATTTTTTTTTTTGAAAACATAATTATAAATTGAAGAATACTTTTCTGAATTATCAAACTCTTTTGAATGTTTTTTGTATAAAAGCTCAAAATTATTTTTCTTTAATATATTAATAGAATTACTAGTCTGATCAACGAAACTCTCGTTTAGCTCTATTAATATACTTTTAATTTTTTCATGTTTTAGATATTTTTCTCCTCCTTTTAAAATTAAATCTTCGATCCCATCAACATCTATTTTTATATAATCAGGAATTTCTAAAATATTGTTACTAAGTAAAAAATTAATTGAGGTACCATAAATATTATAGCTGTTTTTTGGATTAAATTTTTTTCCATCATATCCATAATCTACTGAAAAAGCATTTAAAGCACCCCCTTCATTAAATCCTTCTTCATTCAATTTTTGAAAACCAAAATCTTTATCGAATAATGGAGTCTGATTTATTATAATTTTATTCGAAAAATTATTGATAGAAATATTTCTACTTAATACTCTTAAATTACTTGTAGAAGGTTCAAATGCTACTACTTTAATATTATTATGCTTAACAACAGAATATATAGAATAAATTCCTACATTAGCTCCTATATCCCAAAAAATTAAGTTATTTTTATTAATAAAATTATTTATCCAATCTAAAGTTTCCGGCTCTTTAGTAAAAATCGTATTATATCTCCACCTACAAATTTCATTTGGCGCATAAAAATTTATAAATGAATTTTCTATCTTTAGTTTCAAATAATTTTTATTTTCTAACTTATTTTTTAAATTATAAATTAAATTATTTGATTTTCTAAAATTAAATAAAAAATTAATTAACAAAATAAGATTATAAAGAAATAGTGAAAATAATCTAACCATTCTAACTTAGGGAATATTTTTTTATATGTTTCTTTAATCTTGACTGATATTTTTGAAAATTTGCTTTATTAATTTTCGAACTAAGAGCCTTTAAACTAATAACTATTGCTCTTCTGTTTCTGTTTGTATTATTTGCATTGCTTCCATGAACAATTTCACAATGATGCATTACACAGTCACCAGGGTTTAATTTGGTATAAACTTTTTTGTATTTTAACTTTCTTATTATATTTTTATCTATTTCTTGTGATGTGCCTTTAATTTTTGACATTTTATGCTTTAAAATTCCTCCATTATGACTGCCTTTAAGATAAATTAAACCACCATTATTCTTATCTACTTTATCAAGAGCTATCCATAAATTTACAGCTCTTTTATCTTTTAAATTCCAATAATAATTATCTTGATGGAAAGGTGCTTTCATTCCAGTTTTTGGTGGTTTAAGAAAAATTTCAAGATTCCTTACTACTGCTTTTTCATTAAATAATTTTTTTAAAATATTAGATATAGTTTTATTTTTCGATATTTTCATCAGTGAAGAATTAGGAAAAATAATATTTAGATTGTGTCCAGTATTAACCTTTTCATCTTTTGTAAGATTAACAAACGGGCTTTGATAACTATTTATTAATTTCTTTGATAATTTATTTATTTCTTCTAAGTACTCTTGAATTTTTCTACTACTAAAAACTGATTTGAGTACTACATATCCATCTTTATTGAATTTTTTTATAGTTTTATCTGCTTGCATCACTTTTGTTTTTTTAATTTTATTATTTTTTTTCTAAAATTTTTATTTTTAAGCAATGCAAAAGAATAATTGTTATAATTTTTTGAGCTTGCGTTCATATCATTTTTTTTATTAATCTTTATATGTCTTTTCTTTTTTGCTTCTATAATTAATGATGTTTTGGGATCTTTATCAAAACCTGTAAACTTAAAATTTATTTTGTATTTTCCATTTTTATATTCATGAATAAGATTATTTTTTTTATAAAATTTATTGTTTAAATTATTATATTTTTTTGATCTTCCTAAAATATGGCATGGTTCTCTAAAATCACTTATCTTACTTTTACAAAACTTCATTTTTTTAACTTGATAAAATCCAGTTATTTCAAGAAGTTTTTTCATCATATTAAAATCATATGCGTACAAATGAGCATAACCTGCAATAAAGTTAGTTAAATTCCTATTTAGCAAAGCAGTATCTTGTCCTGGGCTAACAATAAAGTTTAAAAACATACCTCCTAAACCAAGGTCAGTTCTTATTGAATGATCTTCATCTTTTGCAATCTTAAAAAATTTTTTATCTTTTTTAACATAAGCTTTTGCTAAAACTTCTAAATTAGGAACTAATATCCTTATTGTAGAATTTTTTTTCATTATTCTATTTATTTCAGTTAAAACATTTTGTATTTGGATATTAGGTATATGTTCAAGTGTATGACTTATAAAAACTAAATCGCAAGAATTAGGTTTTAATTTTATTTTATTTAAATCACCACCTATTTTTAGACCTTGTTTTTTTTTTACTTTATGGTCCAATATATACCAGTTGTCTTTATGCCAATTTGGGCCAGCACCTAAATTAATTTTCATATAAATCTCTTTAATTTTTTTCTCTGAAATTTTTCAATATCTAAAATTTCTTTTTTTTTAAAATTTAGAGCTTTTAAAGTATCTTCTAAATTAATTTTTAGCCTTCTCATCCCATCTGGTTCTAAAGATGCCGCATGATCAGTACCTTTCCAAGTTCTGTTCAATGTAAAATGTCTTTCAATCCAAGTTGCGCCCAATAATATTGCAAGATTATCAATACTTATTCCACTGTAGTGACCTGAAAAACCTATTTCACAACCGTATTTTTTATAATCATTGCTAAGTCGTTCAATCTCTAACAAATTTAAATCTTCTAATGGAACAGGATATCCAGAAGTACAAGCATATAAAACTAGGTCATTAAGTCTATTATATTTTTTTACCAAATTAATTATTTTTTTTTCTTCTATAGCTTTTGTCATTCCAAGCGAAATATGGATTTTACCTTTAAATTCTTTACATAAATAACTAATCATTTGAAAATCTAAATTACATGCAGATGGAATTTTTATATGATTTAATTTGAGACTGTTCAATTCTTTTGCAGATTTAATGTCCCAAGATGAACAGCTATAATCAACATTATTTTTTTTGCAATGCTTAACTAATTTTTTGTGTTGATTGATTGAAAATTCTAAAAATTCTCTATGATCACCATATGTCTTGCCATAAGAATTTTCTGGGTTCGGATGAGGTGAATTATATTCTTTTTTTGAAAGTAGTGTTTTGTTGTCTCTTTTCTGAAATTTAATGAACTTTACATTGCAAAATACTGCTAAATTTTCTATCATTTTTTTTGCAATTTCAAAATCTCCTTTATGATTGCACCCTACTTCTGCTACTAAATTAATCTTTTTTTTTATCATTAATTATAGAATAAAGTTTTTCAATTTTGTTTTTATCTTCATTTGCAAAAATTTTTAAAAACTCAGTGATTGTTTTTTTTCTATTAATCTCGTTCCACCATTTATAAATATTTTTATTATTATTGCAAAATAAAGCCGCACTTTCGGGATCTTTATAAAAAATGCCTTGATTTAATAACGAATTTAAATGATGCATGCTGCTCTTTCTACTCTCTACTATAGTTTCGTCCCAAAATACTATAGTTGGGATATTAATACGTAAAGTATTTAAAAAAATTGTTGAGTTATTTGATACAATACACAATTTAGACTTCTTTAAATTTACCATAATGTCTTGACTTCCATCATCTATGTTTAAATTAGGAAATTTATCTTTTAATATTTTATAAGCATCTTCATTATGCTTTTCAGGATAAAGTCTAACAATTAAATCTTTTTTAACTTCATCGTTAAGCTTCATTATAAAATTAATAATGCCTTGAAAATATAATCTATAAGTATGTGAGTTTACATTTGATTGATATTCAAAAAAATAATTTGGAAATTCATCTAGAATTAAATAAATAATATTATTATTTTTTGTTTCAATTTTTTTATCACTTAAGTGAATTGGGAAGAAATCTATTACTTTTTGTTTATCTTTTTCTTCTAAATTATCTTGTGTATTATTTTTATCCCATCCAAAAGTTAAAAAATAATCACTAACTTGAGTTTCAATTAATTCTCTATAATGAAATTTCATAAATCCATAAGCTCCTCCATGTTGATAAATGATCTTTTTAGAGCTTTCTTGATTTGATAGAAAAAATTTTAATTGATCAGATACTTCTAATTGTGGAATAAAATAATTTTCACTCTTAAATTTTTTATAAAATTTTAAATTGATATTTTCTATTAAAACATAATTTTCTAAAATTGATTTAGGTAAATATTTTATTAAATTTAAGGAAACAAATTTTTCAAAATCATTATCAATTTTAAATTCAATTCGTTTTGATCTTACATTATTATCTATTTTATTTGTTTTATATTTTGGTGGTAGTTTTAAAAAAATTGGAAATTGGTTAAATTTCATTAATGTTTTTATTTGAAATTTATAGTGTAAATCGCTTGAAAAAATAATTTTATTAATCTTTTTTTCAGAATAAAATAATCGTGAAAAATAAAAAAAATAATCAAAAATTTTTTTTTTTAAATTTTTTTGATCAAATTTTTTATTTAATTTATAATTTATATTTTCAAAATTAACATTTGCAATTGAATATTCAATTTCTTTTCTGTATTTAATAATTTCTCCGAATATATAATGGTTCCAAAGATCTTGATAGTAAAAATGCTTTGCTGTAAGCATTTCATCGGGAGTTATTAAATCATCTTGTACATTACAAATAATTGTAAAAAGATTATCTTTATTTTTTTTTGTATTATGTTCAATAGACATCCATCTATCGTGCAAAACATGAAGAAATTGAATTAACCAAGGACCAACTAAGAAATTCCAATATTTGAAGCTTTTTTTAATTTGGTGAGTGGTATTTAAATATTCAATAAGTGAAATAAGTATTTTATCTTTTAAGAATAATAATTTTTTAAATTTCTGCTCTTTATTTTCTTGGCTTAAAAGATAATAATTTGATTTTTCAATCAATTTTTCCTCTAGATTATAACACCAATCTCCTAAATATTGTAAATCTTTAATTTTATCTTCTTCCTTAAAACTTAATTTAGTTGTTTTTAAATAAATTTTTTTCATTTTTTTTTAAAAAATTAATTATATCTTTTGTAAGAAATTTTTTTTTTTTAAAATATAAATTTTTGTAAATCTTCTTAATTAGATTCAATTGTTTTTTATAGTTTACATCTAAAGTAATATTTGGGTAAGATACGGCTTTTGATGCTTTAGGATAAGATATTTTAAAGTGATTTTTATTAATAACTTTCTTTTTTTTAAAATCATAAAAATTTAATGCGATATGTTCCTTGTTTATTCGAATATTTTTGTTTGTAATTAATTTTTCTAAAATTTCGAAACTAAATATCTCAGCACCAATTCCATCAATATAATTTGAATTTTTTATTGGTTGTAAATTTGTAGAAAATATATTTGTATTTCTTTTTTTTTTCATGTGAAAATTAATTAATTTATCTATTTCTTTATAATCTGGCAGAGGATTATCAGCTGGTAATCTGACAATATAATTTAAATTATATTTTTTAGCTGCAAAATAATATCTTTTTATTAAATTATTTTCAGATCCTCTAAATATATTAGCTTTTAATGTTTTTAAATACCTAAACAATATATCATCAGATTTTGATTGTGGAATTGCTACAATTATTTGATCTAATTTAGTGCAAAGTTTTACTCTCTCTAGAATTCTATAAATTAAAGGCTTATTTAGTATTTTTTTCATAACTTTTCCTGGAAATCTTTTAGATGACATCCTTGCCTGAATGATCATTCCAATTTTTTTTTTCATAATTATTTAAATTTTAAGAACTCTTTAATTCTCTTATATCTAAAATAGCCTAAAGAAAAAATTGAACCTACTTCTTTAAAACCAAAGAATTTTTTAATTGAAAATTTTAATGCTATATAATTCTGTGAAAAAATAAAAAAATTTTGTTTAAAATACTTATAAAAACTGAAATCAATTTCTTTATTTTCATTCTTAATTATATAATTAGAAATTTTTTCTAAAGAATTAATATGGTGTGGATAATTAACTTCCTCGTATAATAATTTTTTTAATTTTTTGTTAATTATAACTTTATTATTTTTAAAAATTTTTCTTTCTAAATCTTTTAAGTTTTTAGGCCTAGTAAAATATTTAATTATTGGGTCAAAATCATCTAAAAATAAATTTCCATGTTTTTCACGTTCAGGAGAAAGTTTATCAATTACAATAACATTTTTATTTAACAACGCACAATCGTATAGTGATGTAGATGCCGTAGATATAATTAAATTTTGCCTATTAATCCAGTCAACAAATGTTTCATCAAATTTAGATATTTTAATTTTAAATCCATAATTATTTGCAAATTTTTTCCAATTATTTATATTTTCTCGAGGATGAGGTCTTACTTCAGGAATAATTTTTTTTTTGTTCAGAATTTTAATAATATCTAAAAAAAACCTGAAATCTAATACCGCGTTAAACCATTGATGTTCAACATTGCTCTTTTCAGAAAACGCATAATTAAAATTATATTTATCAAACCAAGCGTTGAAAATTGCTTCAAAGTTTTGCCTATCATCGAAAATATTTAATAAATCAAATCTAGATGCAAATCCAATGGAAAAATTTTTTTTATCCTTTTTAAATTTTTTATAACAAATCTTATCATGTCTTGGATGACCAACGATTAAACTTTTTTTTGAAATTTTTTTTGAATAATTATTTAAAACTTTATAATGCGAATTTCCCCATAAAAAAAAAGTGTCTATTTTGTCTAGCCATTTTTTTTTTAATTTTAAATTTTTAATTGTTCCAGTTAAATGAAGTTCAAGTCTTCTTTTTACTTTAACTGAACCTGAAATTGATTCATTTGGTAATATAAATATTTTACCATTACAATTACTTGGTTCTCCAAAAGCATTTCTTAATCTTTCAACTGTTGGAAAAATATATATATCAAAATCATCAAAATTTTTTAATCGATATTCATCTATTCTATTTCCAAAAAAAAATTTAAAATGTTTTGATAATTTTTTGTATAAACCAGATGCAACAATTGTGTCTCTATTATATTCATCTATGTGGAAATAAATTGATTTTTTCATGAATAGATTTATTAGTATTTAGTAAAGTAAATAATTTATATCACATGCTTAATATTTCAAATCAAAATATCAAAAGCCTAGTAATAAAAAATCAAGAGTTGCTAAATCTTCTTTTAAGTATAACTGGTTTAGAAAAAAAATGGCAAAAAGAAAATTTTTTAGAAATAGAAATAAAAAAATGCTTTATAAGAGGAGAATTAAGATACTCAACAGTTGGTATTAATTTAGCTAATCTAATTTCTAACACAATTAAATTGAACAAGAAAATGAATAGCTTTAATTATTTTACAAGAATTTATCCAATGATACATCTAAGCGAGGATATGTCTGAAGAAAGTAAAATACACTTTGATCAAAGCGATAACAATGATCTGATGACATGTTGGTTAACAATTACTGAAAATGAATATTCTCCTATTAGTATACTGAAACTTCAAAATAAATATTTTAAGAAGATTTTTTCTAAGATTCATTTTCCAAATTTATTAATGAAACCGATTGAGCCTAAAATTGGAGAATTAAATTTTTGGGATGGACACTTTCTACATAAAGGTAATTATAACTACTCAAAAAAAATATCATGCGCCTACCAAATGAAATTTTCAAAAAATAAATATAACTATGAATTTTCTATAGAGAAAAAAAATGAATTTGAATCTGAAAGTTTGAACGAAAAAGAAAATTTTTCAATAAATTACGATAAATTAAAAAAATTGACTATAAAACTAAATCAAATTAATTTAAAATCTGACAATAAAGAATTGTTGTTAAAAACATTTAATATATTAAAAGAAATATTTCAGAATAAAAATATGCCAATCTCTTTTGCTTTAAGTGTTTTGGCTCAAAGAATATTCGTAAATGGTAAAAAATTTAATATTTCAGACTATTTAAATAAAAGTTTATTATATGATATTTGCTCAATTTTATTAGGATGTGAAAATTTAATTTCTTATGATCGAATGTGCAAACTCTCAAAAAAAAATCAATTTAATTTCATAGAAAATTTAAATAAATACGATTTTTTAAAAAGTATTCCGACTGAAAGTTATGAATTGAGAGAAATTATAAAAAAAAATAATTTGTAAAATGAAAAATATAAATAATCCAGATATCTCAGTAATAATTCCAACATATAATCATGAAAAATTTATTGGAAGAGCTTTAAGATCTATTCTTGATCAATCAATAAATAAAAACAGATATGAAGTAATAGTAGTTAATGATTGTTCAAACGATAATTCTAAAGAAATAATTTCTAAATTTGATAATGACATTATATATTTGGAAAATTCGAAAAATGAAGGTCTTCCTTTTTCTTTAAATATTGGAATAAAAAAAGCAAGAGGAAAGTATATGGTTAGAATGGACTCGGACGATTATGTAAATAAAAAATTTTTAGAATCTTTGTATGATTTTTTAAACTGGAATGAAGAAATAGATGCAGTCAGTTGTGATTACTTAATTGTAGATGATAATGAAAAAGTTTTAAAAAGAGAGGATAGTTCTTTAAACCCAATAGGTTGTGGAATAATGTTTAAAATGGATAAAATTGCTGAAATCGGACTATATAATCCAGACTTTTTATTACATGAGGATAAAGAATTGATGTTAAGATTTAAAAAGAAAAATAAACTTTATAATCTTAAACTTCCTTTATATAGATATAGAAAACATTCTACAAATATCACTAACAATGTAGATGATAGTATTAAATTTTTTAAAAAATTAACTTCCGATGAAAAAAAATAAAAAACTTAAGTTAGGATCACACATTATAAGTGATAATTCTCTTCCATATATTATTGCTGAAATTGGAGTAAATCATGAATGCTCAATAAATTTAGCAAAGAAAATGATTAAACAAGCTAAAAATAGCGGTGCAAACGCTGTAAAATTTCAATCTTATAAAGCAGATAAAATTGCTTCAAAAAATTCTCCCTCTTATTGGGATAGAAAAGAAGAAAAAAATAACAGTCAATATAATCTCTTTAAAAAATACGACAAATTCGATATCTCAGATTTTAAAAAATTAAAAATGTATTGTAGTAAATTGAAAATTGACTTTTTAAGTACACCGTTTGATAATGAAATTGTAGACCAACTAAATCCTCTTGTCCCACTTTTTAAAATTGCATCAGCAGATATAACTAATTTACCATTGCTTAAAAAAATAGCTAAAAAAAAAAAACCTATAATTTTATCAACAGGTGCTTCAAATTTAAGTGAGATAAAATATGCAATAAATTTTTTAAAAAGAAATGGTTCTAAAGAAATTGTAATACTTCATTGTATTTTAAGCTATCCAGCAAAAAATGAAAATGCAAATTTAAGCATGATTAATTCTTTAAAAAAGGAATTTCCAAACAATTTTATTGGTTATTCAGATCATACTAAACCAGATAGAGAATTAAACTCGATTGTTACTTCTTATATTTTAGGTGCAAGGGTAATTGAGAAGCATTTTACTTATAACAAAAAATTAAAAGGAAATGATCATTATCATTCAATGGATAAATATGATTTAAGAAATGTAACTAAATCATTGAAAATTATTAAAAAATTAATTGGAAAATCAGATAAAAAAAAATGTATTAAAGTTGAAAATTTGTCAAGAAAAAATGCTCGTAGAAGTATTTATGCTAATTCAAATATCTTAAAAGGAAATAAAATTAAAGAATCCGATTTGATTTGCAAAAGACCTGGTAAAGGTTTGTCGCCTTTAAAATTTTACAAAATAATTGGAAAAAAAGCTAAAACAAATATTCAAAAAGATTCATTAATTAAAAATAACAATTATTAACTTTTAATAATTTTATTAGCTACACTCTTATAAATACTTATATTTTTTTTTAGCAATATAGGAATTGCTATATGTTGTTTTAATTTGTCAAGTGATGTTTTTAATCTATTAATTTCTTTTTTTTCTATTGCATGTTTCCAATAACTTGCAAAATGCCACTTAATTGCATCTGGTAAATTTTTAGTTCCTATATTCATAGATTTAAGTAGTTTAACAATTTTTTTTCTCAATTTTACATTTTCTACTTTAAAAATAAAAGTATCAAATGAAGGTAAAGTATCAAGATGACATTTTCTGACTTTAAATTTTTTTGAAATAATGTGGTTTAAAACTGAATACCTTTTTTTGTTTTCTTTTAAAATAAAATTAATCTTTTTTATTTGTGCCAATCCTACTGCAGCCTGCAATTCAGACATTCTATAATTAAATCCAGCTAATTTAACAGTATCCATACCTCTTGGAAATTTAGGATTTAACTGATGGCCATGATCATGATACTCTTTAGCTGCAATAAATATTTTTTTATCATTCGTTAAAATAGCTCCTCCTTCGCCAGTTGTAATATTTTTTCCATGATCAAAACTCAAAATTCCTGCATCTCCTATTGTACCAAGATGTTTTTTTTTATACTTTGCTCCTACTGCCTCACAATTATCTTCAATCATAAAAATTTTATTTTTTTTACAAATTTTAATTATTTCTTTTAAATTAACTGAAAAACCCAGCATATGGACTGGCACTATAGCTTTGGTTTTTTTTGTAATTCTTTTTTTTAAGTCATTAGGACACATATTCAAACTATCATCTATTTTAGTTATTATAGGCTTTGCCCCACAATCTAGTATAGCTTCAATTGTTGCTATAAAATTAAATGATTGTGTAATTACTTCATCTCCGGGCTTTATGCCTATAGCCTTCAATGCCACTTTAATTGCAGCAGTACCTGATGAAACAACTTGGCACTCTTTTGAATTAAACTTTTTTTTTAATCTTTTTTCAAATTGTCTAACTCTGAAAATATTATTCCTCAATTTTTCAAAACCATGCGCAAACATTACTCCATTGCTTTTATTGAAAATTTCTAAAATATTTTTTTTTTCTTCTTTCCCTATTAACTCAAATCCTGGCATAGTTTATTGTTCAAGTTGTATTAATTTTTTATTCTGATTTATTGTATAAATTTTATCACATAACTTCAATGAACTTACTCTATGGGTAACATATATGATAGTTTTTTTGCCCTTAAGTGATGATAGTGAATGAATTAACTTCTCTTCAGTTTCTAAATCTAAATTACTTGTTGCCTCATCTAGGACTAGTATTTTAGATCCTCTGTACAAAGCTCTTGCAATTGATATTCTTTGTTTTTGGCCGCCTGATATTGATATTCCTTTTTCTCCAACATCAGTATCTAAATTGTTTTTTGCACTTTTAATAAAATTTTCTAATTGCGATAAACTTAAAGCATTTCTTAACTTATTCTCATCAATGTCTTTTTTATCAAACTCTAATGCTACATTTTTTGCAACTGAGCCATCAAAGAGAAAAACGTCTTGGCTAACCAACGAAAATAAATTTCTAAAATTTGAATAACTATCTGTTACATTTTTTTCATCAACAAAAATTTTTCCATTTTTTGGAGCAATAAGTCCCAAAATTATATTTAAAATGGTTGTTTTTCCACTGCCAGATAGTCCTTTAATACCTATAAACTCTCCTTTATTAATTGTAATTGAAGTATCTTCAATAATGTTTTGATCATTATTATATGAGTAAGAAATATTTTCAAATTTAATAGATTTAAAATCATTATTAATTATTTGATTTTCTCTAAACTTATTTTCAATTCTAATTTCTTCATACACTCGAGTAATTGTAGGCGCACCAAATTTTAAATTTTGAAATGACACCATTATTTTTGATGCTGAAGGAATCAATTTTAAAGCTGCTGCCGCATAAAGTGCTATAATTGGAATTTTATTTGATAAATCTGACCCAGAGCTTATAGCAATCAACAATACAATCATTATGGAAATTAGCACAAGATACTCCAACATAACCCTCGGCAAAAATAGCACTACATCATTTTTTTGAAGTAGAGACTGCATATTTTTTTGGTTTTTGCTAAAAACTTCTAAAAAAAAATTTTCTTTTTGGAAAATTTTGATTACTTTAATTCCGTCAAATATTTCAGACAAATTTTTTAATAAATTTTCAGCTAATGATTGACGATCTTTTCCCCATTTTTGAATTTTTGAACGAGTGGATAATAGAAATATTATTGCGAATAGTAGAAACATTGATACGATAACAAGTGTTGATACAACATCAACATATAATAATAATGCTAATACTGAAGCTACAAAAATTACTTCTGATATAATGACAATCAATGGCGAGATATACCAATCAATGAAAGATGAGCCCTCATTGTAAACCGTAGAAATCATTTTAGATGATTTATTTTTTAAAAAATGTTCGTAATCTATATTTAAATATTTTTTAATAATTTTAATAGTTACAAATCTAACCAGCGAAAATTGAAATTTAACATGAATATATTTAAAAAATATTGATAGAACTAATTTTAATGTATAAATTGAAAATAAAATTAATAACAAGATTTTTAAAAAATCAATATTGTTTTTTGTTCCAAAAAATTCATACAAAAAAGATATAAATTTAGGTCCCTTTGTTAAATCTGGCTCTATAATTGCGCTCATTATTGGAATAATTAATCCTAAACTTATTATCTCAAGCATTGTTTGAAAAAGATTTAATAAAATAATTAATAATAGTTTATAGATATTGTTATTACCCAGAATAAATTTTATTTTTTTTAGATTTTCCATACGAAAATATTAGGCTTAAAAAACTATTTAATATATATATCTTAAACTAAAAATACCTAAAAAAAATGAAATCATCAATAAATATAATTGGAATAAACTGGCAATGTAATTCGAGTGCCTGTTTAATGATAAATGGTGAGATTGTTGGAAGTGTAAGTGAAGAAAGATTTAGTAGAATTAAAAATGATGAAAGATATCCGAAACAAGCAATTGATTGGTTGCTAAAAGAATTTAAACTGAAATCATCAGAAATTAATGCTGTATGTTTCATTTCTAATTCGTGGTCACCTTCATCTATTCTACTGAGGCATTACACAAAATATAAAATTATAGATTACGTAGAGGAACAAAAAAAATATTGGAAAGAAAAAATTTACAATAAAAAAAATCAGTCAATTTTAAAATTATTTAACAAGAAAATAGATTTTAATCAATACCCAGGTAAAAAATTTTGGAAAAAAATTTATCACTTATTAAAAAAAGGTGACGATCATATTTCAAATAAGAAAATAGAAAATCTTGGAAAAAAAATTAGGTCAGATGTAATATTTAAGCATTTAAAAATAAATAAAAGTAAAGTTTATTTTATTGACCATCCATCGGGTCATGCTGCATGGGCTTACTTCTCGAGCGCTCTAAAAAATAAAAAAAAATATTTAATTTTAACTCTAGATGCTTTTGGCGATTATAAAAATTATACTGTATCTAGATTTACAAATGATAATAAAATTAAATTTTTAAGTAAAGGTGCTAACTCGATAATTGCACGATTGTACAGGTATACTACTCTGATATTAGGTTTTAAACCAGATGAACATGAGTATAAATTAATGGGGATGGCTCCCTATGCTAAAGAAAAATATTACAAGGAATTACTTGAAATTTTTAAAAGTTTTCAAACTGTAAAAGGTATAAAATTTAAAAATAAAAAAATGCCAAAAGACTTATATTTTGACATTAAAAATAAAATAGATGGATCAAGATTTGATAGTGTTTGTGGAGCTTTGCAAAAATTAACGGAAATACTCAGTGAGAAATGGGTAATTAACTTGAATAAAAAATTTAATGCCAAGTATTTTATGCTTGCTGGTGGAGTTGCAATGAATGTTAAAAATAATTTAAATTTGACCAATTTAAAAAAAAGCAATGATTTTTTTGTTCCACTATCTCCAGATGATAGTAGTCTTTCTATGGGCGCAGCTTATTATTACAATTCAATAATTTTAAAAAAAAAAAGTAAACCTTTAAAAAACGCTTATCTTGGACCCAAAATTAATTTTATTCCTAAAACTAAATTAAAAAATAATTGGATAATAAAGAAGAAAAATATAAATGAAATAGCATCAACATTATTGACAAAAGGAAAAATATTAGGTCGTGTATGTGGTAGGGCAGAATTTGGAGCTAGAGCTCTAGGAAATAGATCAATTATTGCTGACCCATCAAATTTAGAAGCACTAAAAAAAATCAACGATACAATTAAAAATAGAGATTTTTGGATGCCTTTTGCAGCTTCGGTACTTGAAAATAAAGCAAAAAAATATTTTAAAATTAAAGATAATATAGATAATTATTCCTTTATGACTAAATGTGTTGAAACTACATCTATAGGTCAAAAACTTTTTCGAGCTGCAATTCATCCTTTTGATAAAACATGCAGACCACAAATAGTTTTAAAAAGTACAAATCCAAATTATGAAGATTTGATAAAAAGATTTGGAAATAAAAGCAATGTGTATGGACTTCTTAATACATCCTTTAATTTACATGGCTATCCAATAATAAATGACAACAAAGAAATGATGTATATTTTTGAAAATTCAAATTTAGATGCACTAATTATTAATGATGAATTATTGATTAAAAAGTAATTTATTTTATTCAATAATAGCTTTTATTCTTTGAAAATCATACATATAAATTTGTGCTTTTAACATTTAATAATATATATACTTTTAAAAAAAAATTAACATTTAATAATATATATACTTTTAAAAAAAAATAATGAAATCTTATGTTAAAATAATTAAAATTTTATTATTATTATTTTTTTTAACAATAATTATTTTTTATTATTATTCTTCTAAACTAATTTTTTCTACAGGAAATTTTGCAGAAGAAAGTCTTATACATCATTTTTCTTTTTATGATTTAAATAAAAATGATTTTATAATTTATCTCTCTTTTGATGACCTAAAAAAAATAATTTCATTTCCACTAGGAAATGATGTTGTATATAGACCTAGATGGATTGGAAATATTTTAACATATTCCATTCCAAAAATAGATGCAATCATTTATAGTTTTTTTGAATTTGGAACTATAAAATTTTCAAGAACTTTTTTTATAATAATAAGTTTTATTTTTTTTTATTATAAATTAAATTTTGTAACAAAAAATATAGCTGATAAATTAATATTTTTTATAGTTTTAAGTTTATCATTTGAATACTATTGGATGAATGGAAATTTTCACAGAATTAATAAATATTTCTTAATTTTTCCTGTAGTTTCTTACTTATTTAATTTTATTTATTTAGAAAAACCTCCATACTTTAAAATAAAAAGTAAAATTGTATTTTTTATATCTACTTTTTTTATATGTTCGATTGATGAAATAGGAATATTTTTTTTAATTAGTCACTTTATTTTAATTGTTTTAAAAAATAAATTTAAATTTAATTTTCTTTTTGAAAATAATGATTTTAAAATTTATTTAAAATATTTATTGTATAACGCAATTATTTTAGGTTTTATTTTTTATATTTTTTTTCCAATTGATTATATAAATCTTTCTTTAAATAATTTCTTAAATTATAGATCACCTTTTACGATGTTTGAATCTTTTAAATCCCACTTTTTTATAATATTTGTAGATAACTTTTTGTCTTTATCTAATAATATTTTTCATTTATATTTAATAAAAAATCACTTCATAGTTTATTTAATTAATATTGCTATTTTTATATCTATTGCAATCTATTATAAAAAAACTCAAAATATTTTTGATAAAAATCTTATTGAATTAATTTTATTACAAGCAATAATTTTAACATTTGCTTTAAATACTATATTCGGATACCCACAAATAATTAATTACTACTATTTTATAAATGAATTTTTATTCTTAATTTTAATTTTTTCTATGTTTAAAAATTTATTAAAAAACAATTATTTTTTAGCTTTAATATTTATTTTTTACTCTTTTATTTTTTACACATTTAATATTGATGACGGTACTTTAAGAACTTATAATATATTTCTTAATAAAAAGAATTCTTCCATATCAAAAAATTTGATAATAAAAGATTTAGATACTATAGATAATTTAAAAAATTATAAAAATTCTAAGTTAACATATAATATAAAATCAAATAAAATCTTTTTTCAAAAAGAATGGTTAAAATATGATTCATACATCAAATACTATAAATCAGAAATTAAAACTCACCCACTAGAATTTTACTATGCTTTCTATATAAATAAAAAAAAAAAAGAAATTTACAAAAATGATTAAAAAAAGTAGCAAAATTTATATTGCTTTAGATTATAGAGGTCCTCATAGGTCTTCCTATGCTATGTCCATTCAAAATTCTTCAGATAAGCTTTCACATAATCAAGAATTAAATAATTTCAAAATTAATTTGGATAGTCATTAAGATCTTTTTAAAAAAGATCCTAGTTATGGATTAAATATAATGATCTCAAATATTAATTAATTTATTCTAAGGAAACTCTTAATCATATAAAAAAGTATTTTAAATCCATCCCTAAATTCATTTACTTTTTTTTCTCCGGCTATTCTTTTTCTCTCAAAACTAGGTGAATCAGTATATTTCATTTTTAATCTTTTTGCTTTTATTGGCATTTCAACACATAGACAAAAATCATTTGATTTTAAATCTAATTTCTTAAATGATGAGGTTTTACCAAGTAAAAAAGTATAAAGAATATCAGATAAATTTAATGAAAAAAAAATCTTACCTATTAAAGTAAATATAAAATTTCCTATAACTGTTAAAAAAGTATCATCATCACTTCCAGCATCTTTTAAATACCTAGATGCAAAAACAAAGTCTAAATCATTTTTACAAATTGTTAACATTCTATTTAAGTCATTAGGATCAAAAGAACCATCTGCATTAAATATACAGAGATATTCTGTCTTTACATTATTAATCCCATCAATAAGAGCATTACCGTATCCCTTATCTGATTGATAGATTAATTCACAATTAAAATCTTTGATTGAATTAATTGTTTTAACGTCTGAAGACTCTAAAATCACTATAATTTTACAATCAAATTTTTTAAGTTCTTCTAAAACTATGGGTAAAGAATCAGACTCATTTTTTGCAGGTATAACAAGAGTAATTTGACTCAATTTAGTTTATTTTATATTTAGATTTAAATTTAATATACCAGTCTTTTTTAAAATCAAAACTTTTATCATCAATAAATATA
>CERS01019798.1_pt1 | contig 17135 bp, 15 predicted proteins | sample 356251 | NCBI WGS metagenome assembly CERS01 (sample SAMEA2621020, study PRJEB7988) | marine metagenome | isolation source: saline water (ENVO:00002010), including
AAACGTTTTGACGAACGTTTCGGCGCGCGCAACTTCCTTCGGGATACTTTTTTGGTCGATTTTTCTCCCCGCAGGCCAAAAAGGTTTCTGTTCGTCCGCGCCGACGGCGCCCGCGGGCGCCAGAATTCCGAGCTGAACTCAGACGCAGTTCTCATCCATTTCCCGTCAACAGACGTGTATTTTTTGCCGTCGTTGCCCGTCATAGTTTGATTGGGGCACTCGTTTGCCGGGTATGGGGGAGAGGGTCGATTGGCATATTTTTTTAAATGAGACATATTACGACAACCTAACATGTATTTTTATTTCTTATATTTCTTAATATCAAGAAACATTATTGACAATTATCAGTCTAGATAAATTTTTACAAAAAAATAACTTATAGAGACGGGATAATATGTTGCCATGTATCGATACATGGCTTAGGTCTGCAGGTCCTGAACCATATATTGCCACGTATCATGACTTAAGTCTTCAGGTTTTGTGACCATCCGAATCATCCGTACTTCACCGGTGTCTCTGTCGGCGACGACATGGCCGGCCTCGTCGTCGCCGGCCTCGTCGTCGCCGGCCTCGTAGTCGCCGGCCTCGTCCGCGACGGCGCTGCGATCAAGGCAGTCTATACCTAAAGCCGCGAGTTCTCGCAGAGTGGCGGCTTGTCCTATACAAGACGCGTCGTAAAATCCCCTGGGTTTGCCTTCAGTGCCAATCCAGCCAACATGCGGCGAATTCGTCTTTAGCCATGTTGTAGAGCAAGGACCGCCACCACGGTTCGTTACTTCAAGCCAGAGCTTGCCTTTGAAGCGAACGAAACAACCGCCCGGGACAATGTTCTCGCCGCGAGTCGATTTAAACGGTCCTAGCACAGACCCATTCCCGTCGGGCTTCGGGCTAACGCTGACGAGGTTGCAGATCATGGTCAATCCCATATTCTTGATCGACTTGTACTTCTTAAAACGTCTGGGATCCAGTGCTTCATATTCCGCGTCAGTGTAGTAACCAAGTGGTTCAAAGGCCGAGGTGTTGTGCTGAACGATCGACGTGATCGCGTTCTTTAAGTCGTCTCTTGACGCAATCGGAGCTATAAAACACGTGGTCTCAGGCATGTTGTTGTTGATGCGTTGGTGCCTCAAATTAAACTAATACGGAGAAAAATATATACTACGTTTCCTCCCGCCATAATACATTTAAAGTCCAACCCATAATGTATTCCGAAAAAGTTACCAGCAGTGATCGTTGGTACGGAGAACAGGAGGACTCTATAGAGTTTGAATCCCAGGTCACGGAACTCATGGATCAAACTGGTTATGAGAGAGATGTATGTGTCGCAGCCTTAGAAGATGCAAACGGTGATGAGACAGATGCCATTAATTGGCTTCTCTATAAACATCAGAAGAGACAAGACCAAATCAATCAAAATTTTGATACGCAAATAGCCTTAACTACTAAAAAGTTCTGGAATATGGCTAAAAATATTGAACATGTAGATACTGTACTACTTTCCGCATCATCAAAATGTGAAGATGATATTATAAATATTGCAGATAAAACTATAGATGGTCTTAATAAAATAATTGAAGATTTGTTAAATGAGAATAAAAAATTAAAAGAAAATCAAAAAAGATTGTCCCCGCCCAATCTGGGCTTTCCTATGTTTTGATACAACCCAGTAATCTTACTACCAAAACTTTATTTGGTTCCAAAAGTATATTGTCGATCAGAACCTATAGCATCAACCAGTCTTTTTTGGCGAATTTGTGTTGTTGTCTTGCCATTCACGAACATATCTAGAACAACTGTTTTAGCTTGTTTGTTTTGGTCATTCCCAGTATAAATAAGAAAGACTCCATTTTGCAATTTCCCTAACCCTAATTCTCCACTATAAATATTTTTTATAGTAACTCTTTCAACATCACAGATTAAAATATCTGAAGCATGTAAATATGTAAAAGGAGACATTTTTTTAAGTAACAATTTGGAATTGGGTAAAAAGTAATCCTTTTTTATGTAAAAATCACTTATGAACCACGCACCGTATCCCAAGCCACAAAAGATTTCTTTCAACTCTTTTCTTCCTTCTGGGGTTGCAATCGTAAATTCTTTATATTCTCCAGTATTCATAAAATGAATATATGCTAGTGTTCTTAAATATGTAAAAGGAGACATCTCTAAAGCAGAAATATCTTTTTTCACTTCATATTCGACAATTGATGGTGACTTATCAACTAACTGACCAGAAAATTTAACAGCAGTTCCAAACCCATCAGAGCACCAAAAGTAATCTTTATAGGATCTTATAGATTTTATTGTTGGTTTTGAAGAAGAATGGATTCCTGAATATAAATGCTTTCCAACAGGCAAAATTATATCTCTTGCTTCGTCTTTTATAAACCTTGCATGAAAAGCATCATACAACTTTCCATTTTGCTTAAGTTCAGTTGCTTTAGACGCGAATTCATCCCAGTACGATTCTTCTTCCATTTGATAATCGACATGATTTAAGAATTCCATACCCTTTTCTTCATCATCAAATGCATCTATTATAACTTGATTCAATACACCAAAGGATTTTTCACCTTTTTCACTAGACCTCTCTAAATCTACACTAGAAATCAAAAACAAGTCGTACAATTGATCTTTTGTCAATTTTGGAAAAGCAGTCATATTTCTAAAAAGTTCACCTAACTTAATCGACTTAATTGTTAAATCAACCCATTTTTCTGGATCAATTTGATGAGCATCAAAGCTTATTCCAAAATTTTTTAAAAATCCATATTTACCATAGATAATATAATTGAACATCTCAGTAGATAAGTATTTAGAATCTACTGACTTAGACCGGCGACGCGCGGCGCGATTCTTCTTCGCACCCCCGCGCATTTTATTTGATGACCGAGGTCGTATTATGATCTTTTCTAACACCGACCGAGAGTGCCACGTGTAACTATCGTCGCCTGGCCAATAGACGCGGAAGCGTCCTTTTGAATCCGGCCCTGTGGTAATCTTTCCCTCCCAAACCCGTTTACCAGTGCCTGGAAATTTCTTGGACACGCGAGAGCCAATTATTGATTTTTTGTGTATACGTGTACGTGATAAACCTAACATAATATTAGCAATATCTTTTTCGGTCGCTACTTTTGCTTTAGCGTTGGCAATGTAGCGATCTCGTTGTTCGCGGCCGCGATTTACGGGATTCAAAATACTATTTTTTCCACCGCCCTTGATGTTGTTCTTGGATTTATTGAACGACCGTCGGCGAGGTTTGCGACGAGGTTTGCGACGAGATTTGCGACGAGATTTGCGGACAGGTTTGCGGACAGGTTTGCGGACAGGTTTGCGGACAGGTTTGCGGGCGGATTTTCGGGCAGGTTTTCGGGCGGATTTTCGGGCAGGTTTTCGGGCGGATTTTCGGGCGGATTTTCGGGCGGATTTCCGAGAATTCGTTTCCATTTACTACTGGCAACATTTTTGTTTGTTTGACGCATTTGCGTAGTGTACCTAGTTATATATCTTAATCGGGGGGGGCTAGGTATTTGGATCCAGCTTTCGGGATGGGGGCAGTTAAGCCGTGGTCGCGCGAGGGCGCTTTTTGCCAGTCTCTTCGTCATCACCAGATTCGTCAAAATCAGCAGCGGTGATATTATGTTCATCTTCCAATAATTCTATTATTTTTTTGCGGAGCGCGCTATTGGACCGAGCCGGCTCGTCAATGTAGATATAATTGTAAGGATCCAATTTCTTAACTAAGGCAATCATCTCTTCCCGGTCGTTGTCAAGACACAGTGTTTCTATAAAAGCTGGTCCAATAATATCGTCAATACAAGTGAAGTCGTCGAGATTCACCTCGTTTTTGGTATAATCACCAACCAAAGCAGCCGCTTTTCCGTACCAGCGACCATAAGCATCCGTAGAAAAAGCGGAACAGTGTGTTGGGTCTCCACCTCCATCACCCAAAGAGGAACAGTCGGTCATTAATATCTGAAGCATCGGATATAAAAACTGTCCACTGTAAAATTGCTCTAGATATTTACTGCCGAGACCCAGAAAGGTTCCTGTGAAATACTCTTTCTTTTCTTTGCAAATCCACGTCCAATACTGTCCCATTATTGACTGAGTATCGCTAAGTTGTAGTTAGGTTGCTTAGGTTGCTAGGTTCTATCTACGTAGTGGAGAAAATATGACTTAGATTCCTCCCGGTATGTATACATACTGAACCACAACATGTCTGGGCTCAAAGATCAGGCCCTTGCTATTGTTATGGAAAACTTAAAACTGGATATGTTAGAAGACATGAATACAAACTATGATCCCAAAACGTTAGATCCCAAATACGCAATCGTTCCTTTTAATTATTCATTTATCAATACCCTCAAACGAAAATGTCGGGTTGATCACTCTTTTTGCGTTCTTTCTGCAACATCAAAGGACTTGCAAGCTTTCAACGACAAGCGTACCGGCTTGATCAGACGCCAGTATATTCAATATGAAAGTTATCGCAATCACTGCTGTAATTTAATAAATCACAAAACCGTCATGCTTGCCATTTGTCAAGAATTTTGCCATTTCCTTCCTAGACATTTACAACCGCATCCGTACACCGATATTATTGAATCAGTGCATTTTATAGAAGATACAGATTCTTCCGGCTTCGACGATAGCTTCATCGTATGTCGCTTACAAGAATGCGATGCAGTGGTTCAGACTAGTCACATGGCATTTGAAACAAGATTATTTAACTCAAAAACAGTTTTATTTGACAAAAATTCAGACGGTAGCAAAACTAAAACTGATTGGAATTGCCCCCATTCTGTGCAATCGACTGTTTTAGAACTTTTGAAAGACAAACTTGAAGACGTTTTGCAGTCTTTTAAACAAAAATATGATCTCATCGCGGCCGAATAATTCAACAACAACAAATAATTTTGTTTTGGCATTATAAAGAAAACATGGAGGATGTAATTGATTTTTTAAAAAAACTTTCGGTGGTCGAATTACAAAATGCTACATTATATTCCAAAAAAAAAGCTATTAAAAAAACTTTGACAACATTGCCTACCCCACGTGCCCGTAAAAACTACTTGAAGCAATTGGGAATAAGATTTGACGATAAGAAACAAATATTCTCTGGGGGGGCTAGTACTGATGTAGAATTGAAATATTTGTTGTGTCCAATCACAAAAATGATATTTATTGAGCCAGTAATCGCAAAAAATGGCGTGACTTACGAAAAAAGCGCGTTGATGCAGAGAGCTGCCCGGTACAACCACCAACAGCCACATTTTATTCCAAATAATATCCTTGATGACACCATATTTCGTTTGAGATCGAAAAGCATGTCAGATGAGAAACTTAAATTGTTCTTTGAACGCAATTGGAACAACAGGCTTTCTAGCAAATCAAATTTTCCTCTAACTGCCGGGGGTCGCGACGATGATGCTAAAGCGCGTCGACGGCAGCTTAATAATATGTATGAAAAATATTATGAAATCTTACAAACGATCAACTCAAAAAGATCTTCCAGACGCAAAAGCAAACGTAGCAAGCGCAAAAGCAAACGTAGCAAGCGCAAGAGCCGCCGTCGCAGCACAAGCCGCCGCCGTCGCAGTCGCAGTCGCAGCACAAGCCGTCGTCGCCGTCGTCGCAGCACAAGCCGCCGCCGTCGCAGTCGTAGTCGCAGCACAAGCCGTCGCCGCCGCCGCCGTTCTAGCACAAAAGTAGATAACATGACGCCGAGCGAATACCGAAAGTATTTCGAGAAAATGTATTCAAAACGTGTAAGTCCAAGACGAGCGATGACCTCGAGATTTTATTCAACGAGCTCTGGAACAGGATTAAGCATGGCGACCTACGCGAGGGCCGCTAAAGATGACGCGACGAAGAATTCAGCTACTAATACTTTGTATACTACTACTCGCGACAACAACAACGACGATGCTCGCGACAACGACGACAATAATACAGTGGCACCGGCGCCACCGCGCCCGGCGTCGCCGGCAGCGGATCCTCCAGCGCCTCCGCCGTCGCCGCCGCCCGAGCCGTTGACAGAAGACGAGCCGGGAGCGCGGGATCGCGGCGTGACACCGGCCATCTCGTCCGAGTCGGCGGCGCGGGCACTGAGACCGACGCGCTCGTGGTGGGCACGGGCGCGACCACGAGCCCCCACGCGATTCATGCGGCTTCCCGAGCTTCCAGGGGTGGTTTTCGCGCGAGAAGACGAGCCGGGAGCGCGGGATCGCGGCGTGCGGCTTCCCGAGCTTCCAGGGTGGGTTGCCGTGCGAGAAGACGCTGTCGACGAAATCAGACGCCGATTTGATGATCCTGACACGTGGAGTTTTAATGACAGTCGCGACAACGACGACGATATGACTGCCGTCGAAGCGCGTCGTTCTCTAAAGATAGTTTTGATATTAAGTCTGATACTAATATTGGGTCGACAGCTCTTTATCCGGATGGATCTTAGAACTTATATGCAAAACGTCATTGAAAGTTTGGGAACGACGGACGCCTACTTCGCCGGCGCCGTCGGCAGCGTCGTCGCGGCGACCGAGCTCGACGCGTCCTCGTTTGGACAAAACTATTCAGAATCCCCCACCCGGATCTCATTAACAAGCACCGGCCAAAGTATACCCTATCTGGAACGTACTGGTCTCGATTTAGACGAGGCAGGGCACGCCTTCTGGAATCCCCGTGACTGAACCACGGCAAGCGGCGCACTATTCTACATAAAAGACGGATATGCGTATTTTTTTCTTTTATATATATAAAAGTCAAAAAAAATGAGAAAGTCTGGCAAGAAGCAAATGAGAAAATCTGGCAAGAAGCGAAAGTCTGGCAAGAAGCAAATGAGAAAGTCTGGCAAGAAGCAAATGAGAAAGTCTGGTTTTGAAGCATACGGATACTGGTGGACTCCGACAAATCTTCATGAAAACATGCCTTTTTCATCGGGCTTTAAGTATACTATGTTCGCCCCAGTTGACCAAGTCATCCGGGGGGGTATCGCAACGTTTTTCCATGGACCTATACCCATCGAAATTGATGTTTCGGGATCTCGCCAGGTTGGAGACTATGTGGTGCAGTATTCCGATGCTTTGGTAGAGTTGTTCTCCACCAAGGCGGAGCGAGACAGGGAATACGAATTATTGCCGGAACCAGATCTAGATGTAAGTTCTTATGGAAAGTTTAAATTTAAAAGGCCTTTAATGAAGAAAAAGCCGAAAGGAAAATGGGATGAAGAGTGGTACGTTGGGCAAAAAATAAGAAGGTAATTCATTCCTACTCGTCGTCTCGTTCAAGCCTTTTTTTGCCTTTTTAGAACAAGGATTTTCCCTTACGCGCTCTCCGACGCCGCCTTTTTATACATATGATTTGCAATTTTTGCTGCATCTTTTAGTTTATCGAGAGATATAGTTCTTGTTAGATACCTGAACATGTAATCAAATAAAACGTTTCTGCGCTCACTGTCCTTCAAATCTATCTTTTGCAAACGATTGAATATTGTCTTTTGTTTTTCTGCTATTTCATTTTTTTGATTTTTGTCGACAATGTGTTTCAAAGCCTCTATCAAAAAACCTATTTTTAAACTTTTCTTCAAATCAATTTGCAAGCCTTGATCCGGTGTAAGGTCTGCCAACGCATTTGCCACCTCGTTAGTATCTAAAGATGAATCCTTTTTTACAACATTTAATATGTCATCTATATTTTTTACACGTGGATGCGATATTACGATTCCTTTCATAAAATCCGGATCTTGGAAGCTTTTATCTAGAGCAAGCCAAGCCTTGGTCTGTTGCTTAGTTTTCATTTTAAAACCATAATTATACAACTGTCTTATAAGCAAGTCAGGATTAGTAGGAATTAATTTCTTTCCTACTAATAATTTATCTTTTATTAAAATTAACATGTTACGCGGCCGCGTCGTCGCTTTGTAAGAAATAATGTTTGTATGTTCATTAGTTAAAAGTTTGTAAAGATTAAGTAAAAACACATCACTGCCACGGAAAGTCGCGTCGTTGCCCGCTTCGGCGGCGAGAAGGCGGTTTCCCCAATCCAAGAGGACCTCTCGTGTAAATGCAAGTCGAGCTCGGTGTGCGCGTACGTCGGCAAACCCAAAGAATGCGGCTTCGTCAAAACCGTCGCGAAGCCGCCGCCGCACTCCTTGGCGTCGCCATCGCTCGACCCCGGTCCAAGTTTTACTTGGGCCCTGATATTCACTAATGTCCACCCCAACAAATGACCATACCTTGTCAATGGCAGCCTGTTCTTGCTGGCTCGGCTGCCATTGCACGGTAGGCGTGGACATCTTTCGCAAACGATTCAACACGGGCACCGCGTCAGCCTTCCACTCTGGCGACAACACCCCGCCCTCGAGCCGCGCACGTTGAAGCGCGCCGGAAGTTATCGCAAGCCACGTTTTAATTTTTCTTATAAAATAATTTAGCACAGAAAGTACAACAGGTAGTCCTCGAGTTTTTAAGATGTCTACCATCGCTGATACCCAAAACACCATAAACAGGTAGGCAACCTGTCTCATTTTGTAAAATGTTTTTAAAAGACTCATAATTCTCCGTAATTGTTTTCTTTTTTGTCCATAAAATTTAAATATTGTAGGTCTGATATGATTCAAGACCTCGAGATGACGAGGACTGAGATTAATATTTTTTGGCATTGACTCGCCTGTTAAAAACCATAGCATTAGACCTTGAAGGTCGTCTGATCTCCACAAAGAAACACCAAAGACAGCACAAATAGCTAAAATAACCTTCATTTTAAATTGACCCCATGGCAAGTTAGCGGTGCGCTTTACTAGAGAAAGTTTGTAGACAGTCGCCAAAGTAACTACCGCGATCAAAATAGTTCTTATTTGATCTTCGGATTCAAATAGAAATTGTGCAAGTTTTTCGCCGGATTCTCTAGTGTTTTTTGAAAATAAAGCTCGTACAATGTATTCTGGTAAAGGTGTGACTTTAACAATTAACTGTATTAATAAATTTGTAAACATTCCGCCCAACGTTTCTGTAATTTTGGAAATTCCTAGTGAAGTTACGATTGATTCCGTCGTCAACATTCCGACCTTTTTATAAATATTTTCATCCGCAAAGATCCTCATTTCTGGAATACGATCGCTTAATTTCTTTACCAAATTTATTGGCAAAAATGTAAGACAAGCTAAAAACAAGTTTTTCGTTTGATTATTTGCGTCCCATGGCATATAATTTACAGATACCATCGCATTTAGCATCAATAAGAAACCAGTAAACAAATGCTTTTGAAAAGATAAATCCAATATTATACTAAAAGACTGAAAATTAAAGTTCCTTATGCTACTCATGCTGGTTAAAATCTCGCCCAGAGTTCTATTTATATCAAATAATCTTATAGGGTTAACAACCGGTAAAGGAAGTTTGGGAAGCAAGGAAGCTTGATTTGTTTCATTCAACGACCATTGAACTCTATTTCTCAGGGGCTCGTACAAAAGGACAAAAAGCAGATATCGAAGATACCAATCGAATGCCACATACATATATGACCCATGAAAAATTTCGTCTAGGAGACCACCGGCTTCTAATTTTTTACTATCCGCGGCGCTACCAAATTCTAATTTTTTATGGCTAACGGCTTGCATTGTTACTCATGAAAAATGTTTTTTTAAAAAAGCTGGTATCTAAAAAAAATCGCCCAGAGAACTACCTTCAATCACTTCACACAAAGAACACGCAAACCAGCCCTGCTTGTTGATGATGTCTTTTTTGAATTCATCCGGCACTTTTTCAATAAATTCGGGAGTTACTTTATGGACGCCGCGAATAGACACTGTTAGATCCTCCGCTAGAATCAAGTAAATGCATTGATCGCCATGAGGCGATGATTGAAGATAAAGGAAATTTTGATGAATGAAGGTATCGTGGTCTTTATATTTAATGACAAGGGGCGAGGTAGGATCAATTAAAAAACGTTGATTACATACAAAATGTAAACCATGTGAATCTTGCACGGGCGATAAATCAAACTTATGGTCATTGAGTCTTATTTCATGTTTAAACACTGGGGATTCCAAGGTTTTTAGGTCAAGAGTCTCGATCAAGGTCATGTTTCGACCAAAACCAAAAATCGCTCGGATTACCCCCCGCAACTTGGCACGAATTGCCGTCATAAACGTCATCGTCCGATGTCTTAGATTTGCAACCCATATACCTGTGGAGAAAATATAAAGGCGTTTCCTCCCGAGCAACTTGAACCAGGTAGCAACACATCGTCATGTCTGGAAAGGGAAAAAAGGCTAAAGCATTCGGAAAGGGAGTCGTCCCAAAACGCCACCGAAAGGTTCTTCGCGACAACATTAAGGGCATCACCAAGCCCGCCATTCGCCGTCTCGCGCGCCGCGGTGGTGTTAAGCGCATCTCGGGTCTCGTATACGACGAAATACGCGATGTCCTCAGGTCTTATCTCGAAGACGTCCTTCACGACGCCGTCATTTACGCTGAGCACGCCCGAAGAAAAACCGTCTCGCCCATGGACGTCGTGTGCGCGCTTAAGAGACAGGGCCGCACACTTTATTGGCTTACCCCGTTACGCTGAGCACGCCCGAAGAAAAACCGTCTCGCCCGTGGACGTCGTGTGCGCGCTTAAGAGACAGGGCCGCACACTTTATTCCACTCATATTGGGCTCCGGGGTAATCCTTAGTTCGATTTCGATCTATTTCTTATCCTCGTTAAAAATTCGTATGCATTTGTCAGTGTAACCTGGGCACGATTATCACCGCCCTTCTTGTCCGGGTGGTAGATTTTTGACAGTTTACGGTACGCTTTCTTTATTTCAGAAAGTTGGGCATTCCTCGCGACACCTAGCGCCTGCGTTGCGAGTCGTTCTTTCTTTAGAGACAGGGCATATGAAAGAGTAGGAAGATTGTGCACGTACCCAGGAGAACTATCCCAGTTTTTTAAGTATCTGCTTCTCAAAGCTACGCTAGTTTTATCCAGGGAGGATGCTATCACATTTTTCATCGTCTTGATTGCGCTTTTTACTTTGGAATTGTTTGAAAATCGAAGCTTGGAAAATTTATCCGTTAGTCTGCTAAGACGTTCTAATGTCTTCCTAAATACTTCTAAAGTCATTGTCTTTGCGCCTTTCGATGCTTCTTGTAGAAGTATAAGCGTGGTTCGTTTTAAAGTACTGAATTTTGTGACATAATCGGGTGTCGCTAATCCATAATTATATATAAACCAAAATTTCTCAAACAAAACCGTCATTATAAAGAAGTAAAATCTTATTCTGATCCTATTTCTGTACCTCATTCTTTGCGCCTCTGCGGGCGTCTGCGACTTTCCGTGCCAGTCAATGTGTTCAAATTTTGCTAAGTCGATAAGTTTTCGCAGACGCGATCTGCTTCTTTGCGCCACCCTCTTCCGCGCAGACCGCGCGAGTTCACGGCTACGCTTGGCCATCGTAGGTGATAATTTTTTTTTTCTTCCGTTGTGAACAACAGTTCGCGCCGCAGCGTAAAAATATTCTGGACCCATTCTGGAACCAAAATCAAAAGAATTACGCGCATGTTTCGAGGAATTTCCTGCACTGAGACGAGGTGATTTACGGCGAGACTTGCGGCGGCGGCGAGGTGATTTACTACGACGCCGAGATTTGCGCGCACTGCCTATTTTACGGCAAGATCCTTTGCTAAATTCTATAGTTCCGGGCACTCTTTCGTACCCACGCCAACAACCACCTTCAATATTTTTTAATTCAGGCATGGTGTGTTTATTATTACAAATAATTTAATTGCGGAGAGAAGTATAATATATTTTCTCCAACAAAAAACTGTGAAGACACCAAGCAATGACTGACGAACGAACGACGCAAGGCATGTTGAAAACACCCGTTGACCAAAGAGCCACGCTAGTTACGCCCAAGGCGACGAGAACGCCAACAGCGGTGTTGAGTTCGCCACATGATCCACACGCCGACGCTGTTGACGCGGCGCTTGCCGCGGATGCAGCGCAACGGGCTGAAGTACAACGCTTGAAATCGAAACGGTTCAGCAAATCAGGGTGGACGAAGCGTTGTCTGTTCGACGGACCTTCAACGTTAAAAATAGAATTCCTTCAAGGAAAACAGATCAAGCAGACGTATCAGCGCACGAGGCCTATCTTTACTCACGCTGGTCACTTCAACATGTTCTACCTGCAGGGCGACAAAGATCCATTTTTTTCCAATTACATCAAAAAAATATTCAATTTAGACTCGGCTAAACTTGTAAGAAATTGCGAAGAAGGAATTTACGGCCATATTCCGCCACCCGACGAACTAACTTTACAAGAACCGATTGTTGCCGGCTGCGACAAATCCGGGCGTTCATTTATTTCAGTAATGCTGTGTAATGATCGTTCGCAAGAACATTGGGCTTTTGCACAATGTGCAAAAGCACACGACGCCTGTCTCGCAGCATATCACCATTCGTTGGTTCTTTTTCACCCCTTTGCTATTGACAATCAGGACCGCAACAAAAATGTACTTAGAGACGTTTGGACGTGGCAGCATTATATCAAGCCAAAAATTTCTGCAACGGGCGATGGGTGGTCGCCTACTTCAATGTTCAATGTTCAGTTTGAATTTTCTGATGTTGGTCTTTATTCCATAGATTTCAATGTTGAAAAGTATCGATTTTTGTGGGCTGTCGACAAACAAAGAAACCACGGGCTTCAGTTACTATCTAAACCCTGGGTCGGTGTTAAACGTTTGCTCTGGGACATCGAGCCGCTGCTCTCTCAGGAAAAGCGCAACACGTTTAGGGAATTTGTGAAAAGCCTGGCGGCGAAGTGGGAAGCGCGCAAGATCTCTTCACTGTCTGTGGCTCTCATGGAGCAGGCGCCATCTGTCGTCGGCGCGAGTCTCTGGCAGCGGTGTATCGATAGACAGCTCTTTGAGTATCAGCAAATCTCAGATTGGCAAAGTCACAAATTTGTATATTTTGGTTGCGACCAAAATTTTCATAAATTAAAAACCTTTTTAAGACAGATTGTTCAGCCCGAGGTGCTTCGGTCCGATTATGTTGAAATCATTGCTTCTCTTCGCGCAGAAAACTTGGCGTTAAGAAAGGCCGCAGCGGTGAAGAAAGCGTCCGACGGCGACACTACCGATGATGACGATCTTACATTGCCCCCGAAGCGAAAAAAAAATAAAATCTAGTACTTATTCGGGGGGGGGATTTGACGGAATTAATTTTTTTTTCTAAATTTTCGTTTCAAAGCAAATTCAACTTTACCGGGAGGAATGTGCGTCCCGGTGGCTCGGGAAGGTAGTGGGCCTTTGTACGGAACGTACGTACCGCCTTGTGGCAAGAAAAAGAGACTCTTGGTGTTTTGTTTTTGCACAAAGTCTTCACTAAAAAATAAAGCCATGCCAGGGTCGGGTATGCGATAAATTGCGTAGATTGATACATCGTTTGACGCCCCAAACGAGCGAATTTCGTCCGAAAATAGTTGAAGTTCGTGGTCCTGGTCGTCGGATCGACCGCCGCGAAACGACGCTCGCCCATCAACTGCATCAAGGCATACAAAGTTGCAAGTTGTAAGATGATCAATCATTCTATTTCGCGCGTCCAGAGAGTCTTTCGTTTCAAAATACAGTATCATGGAAACAGCCGTATTCTTGGAAAGCCAATCCTCCGTTGTCATATTCTGCAACCTCTTTTTTTTTTCTTCTTTTTCGAGGCGAGGCTCGTTAAAAACAGCAAGGCGAAAATCGGCGAGCCAGGCCACGTAGGTTGCCACGTCGCTATGCATACATTTCAGAATCCGATCTGGCATCCTGTCTTGGTACATTTGCCACCGGATAACCTTATGATCAAGTTTTTCACCGGCGTTCATGTAATGAGCAAATGCTTTTCTCGCTTGTTCTTGGATAGGCTGGCCGGGTTCCGCGTCGCTGGTCGGTGACAAGAATTGATAGGGATTCATAGAGCTTCCCCGGGCCTCTTTGCGATAACTTAGATACGTACAATTTTTACTGGAGAAAATTCAATTTTTTTTCCTCCAAATAAATTTGCTGTCTTTACCAACATATCTATCATACACCTTAAGACATCTCCGGCAGATATGGATCTCACACAATTGAATGCTTATTATTTTGGAACGAATGTCGAAGGCTCGCCTTGCATTTATTCGAGCTATAGCGAATATCAACAAAATGTTTGCGGGAAGATGGTTCAAAATAAGTCAGGATCTGTTCCAGATGCGAAAATTATATCCGTGCAATTCTCTCAAAATGGCTGGCCAAAGAGCATAGTGATAGAGGTGGCCGAAAAAATTATCGTCAACGACAATCAACAGTCTTTGCGAAAAAAAATACGATTTATCACCGACGCTTCGAGCGAACACTTTGGACGGTTAGAAAAGGGCTACATTTGCCCCGCTTTAGGACTCCACGCGGATTCTCGTATGCAGTTTCCGACCTGTCGCAGATCCCCGCCAAGAAAGCGTCAGCGCGAAGCAAAGACTCAGAATTATAACACGACCCAAACCACAGCTCAAAGGCACGTTCAAAGCGAGACGCTGAAAAAAATTATCGCGGCCCAACTTGTCAGATGCATTGAAAAGTACAAGTCTGACGAGGAATTTAAGAACCATCACCTGGAACAGATGGAAATCATTAAGAAGATGATTCAGTCGCTACATGCCCCGATGCAAGACGACACGCTAACGTTTAAGGATGAATTTATCAAAAAGCACGGATTGGAACCCATGTCCGACGAGCATTTTAAAATGCGGATGTTATGTAAAGAAACCCCGCCTGACGATTTAAAAAAGTTAAGCGAGCTGAGTCATTTGAGGGAACAAAATTCTTTGGCACAGAAGAAAATACAAGAGCGCGATCTTAAAATAAAATCTCAGGACGAAAAAATCGAGCAGATTGCATCCAAATTGCGAGAGCGCGAGCTCGCCCAGCACCAGGGGGTCGCGTAGACTCTGGCACGCGCCGGGGCCTTTGGCCCGTGAAGCAAGCGTTAGTCTGCCTAAAAATGCAAAATTGTAATTTTTTTTATTTTATAAAGTAATCATGTCTAAACAACAGAGGCTTTCCCGAGGTTTGCAGCAAAGAATTTTGCATCCTGATCTAGAAAGCAAAATTTTATCGTATAAAAACGTTTACCTTGCACATAACAGGAAGATTGATAAACGTGGCAAAATAATTAAAATTGCCAAAGAATCAGAACTACTATTTAGGTTTATGACTAACCATTATAATATATTTATTTGGCCGAACAGCAAAACTATAAAGCACACTTTAAAAGCTGTAGCAAATTCAATATATTCCCGCCGTGACGCGACCCCTATTCAAGCTGCTATAAAGTGGCTATATTGGCTGGGAGAAGGTCGTTCTGTTCATTTACGTGGTCTCATGCGACACGCACAAAGGATTGTTTTTTACAAAAGACTACAGGTGAAAAGCGTACTCGATCGGCAAGACGGCCGGGCCCCCAAGAGCGCGCGACTGCCAATAACTTTGGATTTTCAGATTGACGCAGTTCCCATAAAAAATACATCTGGAAATTATATTCAAAATGTAACATCAAAGTTAGGCACTGATTGGGGTCACCCCCACCATGGGAGAGATCTTTTTCGTCATCTAATTGATGATCCTGATAAGAGATATGACCTAATAAAAAAATATCTTCCGCCTAAATATTTTAAGTGCAGGATCCGATGGATACCAAGGTTCGCAACAGAAAGCTCTGGTTTTGCGACAATTATATTTGATCCATTACTTATGCAATATTTCTTTGATAAACAAAATCTTCATGATTTCTCACAAAGATTGAATGGCTGGTTTAGCTATTTTATTTATTTAGGCATCGCAAACTACCCAACACGCGGTGAAAGATATTATATATTAACTATTGACGCGGTCCTACAAGCCACAAAAGGATATAAACCTTCTTATTTTGACAGTGGCGACTTCCTGTATCAGAAAATTAAATTAACGGGCCAGGAAAAGCTACAAACTTATCTAAATCAAATTATATTATTGCAGCTAAGTCGCATGCTGCACGAAATCTTGCATTTAGACCATTCAAACAGTCCATATCATACTATTCACAAATGCAACGATGACTTCCTAGAAGACGACTACATTGGTTGGCGTTTCATTGATTTAGATGAGTTGGATGGTGAAAAATATATGTTATTTAGCAATATTAGACCATCTAAAGAAGTCCTTGCTTCAAAATTTGAAGCGTTTAGCGTCGCGAGTAAAAGCATTGCGGTGAATATTCTTGATGCTACGCCAACATCTCTCTCACATATTGACAACTCTGTTTATAGATTCGAAAAGACATATCATACTATTAGAGACTTGGGCACCATTCCAGGCTTGGTTCATGAAATCGTTAACAAATGCGAAGAGCATAGTCTAGAAGACCTTAGTTTTGATCGCCTTAATTTTAATAAATTTTATCGAGCCGACGGTTTGGAGCAAGACGAATTAAACAAACGAGCAAAGTTGATTATAGACTGTATCCAGAAAAGCATCGAAGAAAAACCAATTGTTGCCTCAAATCTTATATCATTGTCGTCGATTGAAGCTAGATACGAAAAATTGAAAAAAGCGCTTAGGTCCGCCAAAAAAATAAACTTGATTTCAGATAGCATCTAATTTACGTCACATTAATATCCCCCTTCATACCGCTATGGGCACTGCACTGATATACAAACGTTCCTGCTTCATTTGGTGTCCACGACACTGTTGCATTTCCCGTAGAATTTTGTCCTGATGCTGATGGCGTACTTACATCTGCGCCACCAGAATTTGTTCTGATACGGAATGGATGAGAGCCTGGAATACTTGATAAATTAAAATTGAGTGTATCTCCTACGTGTATTGTGACTGGGGGTTGTGTCCCAGATACAGACCCGACTCTGTCCGTCCCATTTAACACATATGAGAAACCAGAAGTTGTGACCGTTATATTATATGTTTGTGGCGGGTCGGGAGGGGTGGGTGGTGTTGGTGGTGTTTGGCTCGTGTCGTTAATAGTGACGCTCACGCTCGTTGTTTCATCATTCAAGGACAGAGTAAATGTTTCGGTGTTCTCGGTTTGTGCATCGGCGTTGACAGTAAATTCTTTTTGAGCCTCATTTATGGCAAC
>CERS01124500.1_pt1 | contig 17086 bp, 19 predicted proteins | sample 356251 | NCBI WGS metagenome assembly CERS01 (sample SAMEA2621020, study PRJEB7988) | marine metagenome | isolation source: saline water (ENVO:00002010), including
CAATTATGAAGATTAAAATTATCATAAATTACTTTTTTGAATAACAGTAATTAATTATCTAGAATTATATATTAAAAATTAATTTGAAAACTCTGCAATTATCTCTTTTTCAGAATCAACAAGTACTATTAATGGGTTTTCATTTGTGTCATAACTTCCTTTCCAGCCAATAAAATTATAACCATTAGAAGGGAAAGCCCAAACTTCAATAATAGATCCCTTTGCATAATTCTTAGACTGGAGTTCACATGTTAATAACTCATTTCTACCTAAGCAACTATGTCTATCAGTTATAATTCCATTACCAGATATTTTTTTAAATTTCACAAAATACTCTTCTCTAATTATTGAGCTGTCTTGAAGAGCATCTTCAACTTGTGAACAGGAAATAAATAAATATAGAAATAAATATTTTCTCACAATTGAAAAACGACTTCATTATTAAAATGTTTAATTAATTATACATTTTTTTTAAGTCATCTGACATTTCAGTAAATCTATTTTTAATTGATTGAATATTAATTGATTTTAACTTGGACTCTAATTCAGAGACACTGTCAAATTCCAGTTTATCAACTTTATATGTTTGTTCGAGTCCTCTTAATTCAAATTTTATAACATATTTTAGATCAAAGTCAAAAATTGAGATATTAATTTTATCTATAAAAATTTTATTTATTAACCTCATCAATACAAAGGGATTTTAAATCTGAATACTTAGTTTTTAATTGCTTTAACTCAGTTAAATAAGCCGAAATATTTTTTCTAGCTTCAATTAAATTTCCAAAAAACTCATCGCTATTATAGTATGATTCATTAAATCTATATCTCAATATCTCTATTTGATTTACATCAGTTGCATCTGTTTTCCAATTATGTTCTAAAAAAAACTTTTCTGATAACTTATAATTAAATGAAAGAAAAAAATTATCGTATTCTTTAGTATGTACATCATGTCTCTTTAAATCCTCATTAAATAATTTAAATAATCTTGATTTTAAAGTTTCAGATTGAATTCTTTTTATAAGATCAGAACTAATAAGTTGATTAAAAATCCCTTCTTGTGGAAAAAAAGATTTAAGTGCTCTTCCAACTGATGATATATTATAAATTATCTTATCTTCAGATAGCTTCTCATTATATCTTATATTATCATATAATTTATCACTACTCTCAAGAGACATTTGTTGTAAAATAATAAAATTTTCAATCTGCAATAAATCTTGATCTAAAACTTTAATTAGTTGCTCAATAGAATTATTTTTTCTTTCATTTTCTACCCTATTTTGTCTAGATTGTTCAAAATATAGTGATATAAGTATACCTAAAAATATTACTATGAATTCAAATGCATACTTTAAATAGTATTTTTTCATATTTCAATATTCTTTAATTGATGGATCTACATCTTGTCTCCATTTCATGATTCCTCCATCTAAATTATAAACATTTTTAAAAGAAAAGTTTTTTTCAAGTAAACTAACAATTGTAGCACTTCTTGATCCAGTCCTACAATATATTATTATTTTTTTTTCTCTAGATAATTTGTCTAAACTATCAGTAATAGAATACATATTTATTTTTTCTCCTCCAATACAGCATATATCAAATTCATATTCATCTCTTATATCTATTAACTGGAAATCATTATTAGATGAGTCAATTAACTCTTTTAGTTGAACAGGAGAAATGATTTTCATAATCAAGCTTTGATTCCCCCAGAAATTCCTCCAGATACAATATACTTCATAACGTCAGATGAAGAATTTTTTAGAGGTATTATATTTTTTTTCTCAGTAATGAAAACGTTACCACTAAAATTATAAGAATGAGGTAAATAAACTGAAACTTTTCCTGGCAAACCTTCATTTTTTAAATCTTGACTAGTTACAAATCCAGGCTTATACAAGTTTGATTCAACTTTAACAAGAACAGGTTTGTTAAATTTTTTCTCTTCTCCAACAAAAGATGTCATCAGATCTTTAATTGATGAATATATTAAACTTAATAATGGAACATCTTTTATAAAATTCTCAAACCAAATAAGTAATCCAGTATTATATCGCTTTGCATATGAGCCAGTTATTGTAATAAGAAGCACTACTAATAAAAAGCTTAAGCCAGGAATATTTTTTGCAACAGGAATTAAACTATCAAGAAAGTTATAGAGATACCATACTACGTATATTGCTGCAGCCATGGGTACAACAAGCAGTAGACCCCTTAGGAAATTACTTATCAGATTCCTCATAGGTTAAATTTATAGAATTTATAATGTCATTCCAATAAAAGTCTTAAATGCTAGACCCATTAATCCAGTAAGAAGCATTGTAATTCCCAAACCTTTTAAACCATCTGGAACATGAGAATATTTTAATTTTTCTCTAATAGCAGCAAGAGCAATAATGGCTAAGTAAAAACCTAAACCACTACCAAAACCAAAAGCAGTAGCTTCCTGTAAATTGAAATCTCTTTGAACCATAAATAAAGAACCACCGAGAATTGAACAGTTTACTGCAATAAGTGGTAAGAATATACCTAAAGAACCATATAAAGCAGGAGAAAATTTTTCTATTATCATCTCAACTAATTGGACAAAAGATGCAATTACAGCAATAAACATTAAAAGTTGTAAAAATGTTAGGTCAACACTTGCAAATTGAGGCCCTATCCATGATAATGCTCCTTCATTTAAAATATTTTGTTGAATAAGCCAGTTAAGTGGAGCGGTACAAGTTAGAACAAAAATAACTGCAAGCCCCAAACCATTTGCAGTACTTACTTTTTTTGAAACAGCTAAAAATGAACACATGCCAAGAAAATATGCAAATACCATATTATCCATAAATGCACTCTTGATAATTAAGTTTATTATTTCGTTCATAATTTAATTTTCAACGTAACCATTTCTAGATCTTTGTACCCAAATTATAAGACCTAATATTATAAATGCTCCTATAGAATCAACAAATAATCCATTAGTTGGGAAAGAAGACCAACCAATCATTTCAAATACTTTATAACCAAGTACCGATCCAGAACCTAGTAATTCTCTAAAAAAGGCAACAGCCAATATTATCCAAGCATAACCAACGCTACTACCTAAAGCATCTAACACACTATCGTAAGGTTTGTTTCCCATTGCATATGCTTCTAATCTACCAAGTATTATACAATTAGTAATTATTAGTCCAACAAATGCTCCTAAAACCTTAAACATTTCATAATTAAATGCTTTTAAAAATTCAGAAACAAGGGTTACTAAGCTTGCTATAATTGCAAGCTGAACAATAATTCTTACCCTTGTTGGAATATAATCTCTTACTAGAGAGGTTAATAAACTTGAAAATATCATAACAAATACAACACTCAATGACATTACAATTGTTGGCTCTAATTTAATAGTAACAGCTAAAGCAGAACAGATACCTAAAACCTGAATAGTAACAGGGTTATTATCATCTAATGGATCTATTAAAATATTCCTTCTTCTTTTAGATAAAAGAGACTCTGATTTTTTAATTTTTATAACTTCTTTTTCTTTTACTTCACTCATTATATGATATTAAAGTTTCTTCTAATTTTTTATTTTTTAAAATAAATGGCAAATAACAATCTAAATAATTTTTCATCATATCATTTAATCCATTTGCAGTTATAGTAGCTCCAGACATTCCGTCAACTTCATGTGTACTTAGTGCTAAATTATTTTCTTTTTTTAACATTTTGATTGAAATTAGGTTTCCTTCAAGATCAAATATTTCTTTTCCTTTATATCTATTTTGAATTTCATCTGAAGAAATTCTTGCACCTAATCCTGGTGTTTCAGCCTTATGATCAAAAGCTACACCAACAACTTTATTTAAATCTTTATCAAGAGCAACAAATCCGGATATCCAATCCCATAAACCATTTCCAAACATAGGAAAGATGTAATAATCTACTGAACTTCCATCCTCGCTAAACATGAAAACTGGATATTTTCTTTCATTTTTATTGATCTTATAATTTTTTTGAATATTTACTTCTTCAGCAATAATTAACTCACCATCATTAGATGAAATTTCATTTCCAGAAATATCTAAAACCATTGAAGTCATCTTTTTATCATATAAACTTAAAATTTCTTCTGGAGTAAGAGAGGATATCTCCATAACAGCTCCCAATATTTTTTTCTTGGTATCAATTTCAACTTGAACTTTTTGGATAGGTCCTAATTGCATTCTAGTAAAAGAAAGCAATGTGCCAAAAAATATGGTCATTAACAATGTAAATATTATTATGTATGTATTAGACTGTTGCACGTTTTAATCTTCTTTTTTTATTAGCATCAACAATATAAAAATCTATTAATGGAGCAAAAACATTCATAAATAGAACTGCAAGCATAATTCCCTCTGGATATGCAGGATTAAAAATACGAATTAAAACTGTTAATAATCCAATCATAAATCCATAAATCCATTTACCTGTTTCTGTCTGAGCAGCAGATACAGGATCTGTAGCCATAAAAACAGCACCAAATGCCAATCCACCCATAACAAAATGATAATGAGGAGGAATTAGCATAAACTCATTAGCTCCAATCAAGTTAAATATGATTCCCATAAAATAAGCACCAGCAAAAACACTAACTATAATTTTCCAACTAGCAACACCAGTAAAAATTAATATTAGAGCTCCTATTAAACACATTAATGCAGAAGTTTCCCCAATAGACCCTGGTATTGATCCAATTAACATATTATTAAACGAATAGAAATCAGGCTGATTTATAGAAGAAGAATATTCATCCATTAAATTAACAACGGAATTTGATTCTGGTTTAGTAACAGTCTCTGCGCCAATGGATAGTGGAGTTGCACCAGAATAACCACTAATAATTTCTTCCTTATTATCTCCATAATAAGTCCACACATCACCACTTATATCACTTGGAAAACCAAAATAAAGAAATACTCTAGCAGTTAAAGCAACATTTAAAATGTTCATACCAGTACCCCCAAATACTTCTTTAGCAATTAAAATAGCAAAAACAGTCGCAAGAGCAACTTGCCATAGAGGAATATTAGGTGGCATTATTAGAGGAATTAACATTCCAGTAACTAAAAATCCTTCATTAATTGGGTGTCGTCTAATTACAGAAAATACTACTTCAACTAATCCACCGGCAGCATATGAAACCAATACAACTGGAAGTACTTGTTTAGAACCAATAATTATTTTATCAATAAATGATGCACTTTGACCAAAAGATAGAAAATGTTGATGACCAACATTCCAGATTCCAAATAAAAGGCATGGAATCATAGCAATAACAACTGTCATCATTAATCTTTTTAAATCTATAGCGTCTCTAATCTGTGCACCTTTTTTTGGAGTTACTTCATTAGGAACAAACATAAAAGTTTCTCCAGCCTCAAATAAATAATGGAATTTTTCATACTTTCCTCCCTTTGCAAAGAGAGGTTTTTGTTTATCTAAAATATCTCTTAAGAATTTCATTAGCTATCTTTTAATAAATTTAATCCCTTTCTTAATAATTTTTGAATTTCATTTTTAGAAACATCAACAAATTCACACAAAGCTACATCCTCTTCTACTAACTCATATATACCTAATTCTTCCATTTCATCATAATCATTAGCTAAAATAGCTTTGAATAAATAAGTAGGAAGAATATCCATTGGTAATACCTTTTCAAAAACACCAGATTGAACAAATGCTCTTAATTCGCCATTTGTATTTGTATCTAATTTATATTTTTTATTAGGATTCAAAAAAGACAATAAACCAAAAGCTCTTTGAAAACTTAATTTATTCAAAATAGGCATTATCCAACCTAAAAAAAGATGTTTGTTTCCTTCAGGAATAACTGTAATCATATTATCATAAAAACCAATATACCCATCATTTCCAACTGATGTTCCAGTTAAAACATTACCAGAAATAACTCTTGTATTTTTCTCTTTAACATTATTAGATATTAAATCTTTTATAGAAAATCCTGAAATACTATTATAATACATTGGATTTTCGACTGAGGATCCAACAAGTGATATAATTTTAGAAGCATCGTAAATACCTTTACTAAATAATTTTCCAATTTGAATTAAACCATAAGGGGTTGTAGACCATACAATATCATTTTTGTTAACAGGATCTACATGGTGAATTTGAACACCAACATTTCCAGATGGATGAGGTCCTGAAAATTCATTATTTTGATATTGATTACTTGAAAAGTACTTAATTGACTCAGAGTTATGATTAAGATGAATTTTTCCATCTGTTAATTTACTCAAAACAAATAATCCTAATTCTATATTATCTAATTCATCTTTATATATATAATTAAAATTTGGAGCAAGTGGACTAGAATCAAAAAATGAAATATGAATTGACTTTGGTTGAACATTTGTATCAGCAACTAATCCAAATGGTCTTTGAATTATATTTGGCCATACACCAGATTTTGATAAATGATCAATTATATCTTCTCTAGATAATTTAGATATATCTTTTTCAGTATATTTTTTATGATTTAAAAATTTAACTTCTTTATCAGGTAAAATCCTTATTTCCTCAAGTCTTCTTTTATCACCTCTTATAATATCTATAACCTCACCGCTTACTGGTGAACAGTACATTATTTTTTCTTGTAATTTATCATATAAAATTGGTGTACCTGCTTTAACGTCGTCTCCTATTTCAACAAGAAGCTTTGGTCGAGTAATATTAATAAAATCTGTAGGTTTAACTGCATAAGAATTAGTTTTAAAATCAGATCCTAATTCATTGATAGCACTTCCATCTAAATTTATGTTGAATCCCTTTTTAAGATTAAATTTTAAGGACATTTTGTTATAAGAAAAATTTATATTTTCGCGACAAAAATAGTTCTAAAAATTTTAGTTTTTACATAAATTTTAATAAAAAATTAAGAAAATTTATTCTCAATTAGATCAATAATTTTTTTTACCTGTTCGTCAATTTCTAAATGAGTTGTATCAATTATTTCTGACCCTTCTGCAACCCTTAAAGGACTGTCCAACCTATTTGAATCTTTAGTATCTCTTTCCTTTAAATTATTAAGAACATCGCTGAATGTAGTTTCAGGATTATTTGTTTTTATTTCTTCAAATCTTCTTTTTGCTCTTGTTTCAATATCAGCAGTCATAAATATTTTTATTTCAGCATCTGGGAAAACTACTGTTGTAATATCTCTACCCTCGACTACAATTTTTTTTTCTTTTCCCAATTCTTTTTGTAAGCTTACTAAATACTTTCTTACCAGAGGAATAGAGCTATACTTACTTACAAGAATTGAAATATTTTCACCACGAATTTCATTTTCTACATTCTCACCATTCAAAAACGTATTTTGAATACCATCTATATAATCAAATTCAATTTTTATATTTTGAATTTCATTTTTTATTTTTTCCAATTCATTATAATCAATTTTTTTCCTAACAAAATATAGAGTAACAGATCTGTACATTGCACCAGAATCTAAATAATTGTATTTAAAATGTTCTGCAATTAATTTTGAAGTTGTACTTTTTCCACAACCTGAATGTCCGTCAATTGCTATAATTATATCTTTAATCATTTTTAATTCTTTTTTTTAAAATTCCTCTTTTACTAAATTCAAGCCATTCCCCTTTTTTATTACTTGACGAATATTTTCCTCTTATTGCAATTTTTCCATTAGTATGATATTCTTCGTATTTACCATCTAAAATTCCATTTTTATAACTTGAAATAGAAAAAATATTTCCATTATCATAATAATCCATTAACTCACCATTACCATTTTGAAATGTTTTATTTTCAATTAGTCCACCATCTATAAGATAAAAATCTGTAACATTCATAAGCTTACCATATGAATAATTTTCTTCTTGTTTAAGTTTACCATTTTTATGAAATCTACCCCATAACTCATGTTTAAGTCCAGATAAATAAGAACCGATTTCATCTAGCTCTCCATTTTCATAATAATAAATCCATTGCCCTGTTTTAAATCCATTAGTGTAATTACCTTCCGATAAAAGATTACCTGATCTATGAAAATATTTCCAATCATCCTCTTGAAGATCATTAACATATTTACCAATAGAATAAATTGATCCGTCTTCTCTATATGTTTCCCAAATTGCTACTTTTAAACCATTTTCATATTTACCTGAAACACTAACTTCTCCAGAAGGTAGATATTCTACATACTCGCCATTTAAAAAATTATTATTATAAATCGACTTTTTAGACATTCTACTATTGTAGTAATAGTTATAGAAAACCCCATCTTTCAGCCCATTTTTATAACTTTCTTCTTTTTGTTTATAATTTGAGTTTGGATAATAATATATCCACTTTGAATGAGGTAAATCATTTTTATATCGTTTCTGGAAAGATATTCTTCTTGAAGGTGAAAATTCAATCCATACACTATCTTTAAAACCAAGATTATAGTAGCCTTGAAGAGCAACATTTCCATTATAATAATATTCAACATATCTACCATCAATTTTATTGTTTTTATAATTTGATTCTGAAACTAAAGTTCCATATTCATCATAGGTAATAAGTTCCCCATCTAATTCTCCATCTACATTATAATTGGAAATCTCTTTAACCTTTCCACTGTTATAATAATAATTCCATTGTTTATATCTTTTACCATCTAACATTTCACCAACCATTTCAACATTACCATCTAAATAAAAAGTTTTCCATAATCCAGTTTGAATGTTGTTTTCAAATGTTCCTGAAATATTAATTTTTCCATTTGGGAAATATTGAACAAAAACCCCTTCTAATGTTCCTTCATTAGAATAAGAATAATTTGATTGAAGTTTTCCATTTTTAAAAAAAATATACCATTTGCCAACTGGAGTAAGTTTATTGAATTGGCCCTGAACTCTTATATTTCCTAGAGAGTCTTTTGAAGTATATGAGCCATCTTTTTCTTTTTCTCCTAATTTATAAAGCGATATAATTTCAGAGTCATTAATAGGAATAAATAATTTTTGAGCATTTATAAAATTACTTTTTTGAATAAAAAATAAAATAAAAAATACAATCTTAAAATTAGTCTTTACCATTTAATAAGTGCTGAAGCCCAAGTAAAACCACTACCGAAAGCAGCCAAACATAGAATATCTCCTTTCTTCAACTTTTCCTCATCTAAAGCTTCTTTTAAAGCAATAGGAATAGATGCAGCTGTAGTATTACCATATTTCATAATATTATTATAAACTTTAGTATTAGATAAATTAAGTCTTTTTTGTATATACTGACTAATTCTAAGATTTGCCTGATGAGGAATTAAAAGAGAGATGTCCTCTGACTTTAAGTTTGAATAACTTAATGCCTCATTAATAACTTCCTCGAATCTAAGAACCGCATTTTTAAAAACAAAATTACCATTCATAACAGGTGAGTATCCTGTTCCATCTTCATTCTCATCTTCAATTATTTTATCAATCCAAAATGTAGTAGCAGGCTTGATAAGAGCAAGTTCTTCAGCATGCTTTCCCTCTGAATGTAAATGTGTAGATAAAATACCAGCATCTCCTTCATTTGCTGAAACCACTACAGCTCCTGCTCCATCTCCAAAAATTACAGATACTCCTCTACCTTTTGGAGATTTATCTAAACCTCCTGAATGAATTTCACTTCCAACAACTAATATATTTTTATACATACCTGATTTTATATATTGATCCGCAATTGATAAACCATATATAAAACCAGAACACTGATTTCTCACATCCAAAGCACCTACTTCTTTAATTTTTAAATTTCTTTGTAGTAATACTCCTGAACCTGGAAAGTAATAATCTGGACTTAAGGTTGAAAAAATTATAAAATCAATATCATTTTTATCAATTCCTGCATCTTTAATTGCAGCTTCTGAAGCATAGGTTCCCATTAAAGAAGTAGATAACTTATCATCATTTACCCATCTTCTTTCCTCTATACCTGTTCTCTCTCTTATCCACTGATCAGATGTATCCATCATTTCTTCGATATCAGAATTTTTCACAATATTTTCAGGCACATAATATCCAACTCCAGAGATTTTTGATTTAATCATATTCAAAACTATGTTATTTTTTTATTAATCGAAAAGAGAATAATTTCCATATTGATTAATATTTTCACTAGGATTAATTAAAGAAATATCATTCCTATCATTACTTTCAAAATAAGGTGAAACAGTATAAAAACTAAAATCATCTAATCTAATAGGATTAATAAAATTAATTATTTTATTCAAAGAAGTTTTTTTAGAAAACCAAATATCTAGATATCTAATATCAAAAACTAGAGGAATTTTTGAGGTAAAGTTTTTCCACTTATCGCTAGATCTTTCTGTTAAAAAATAAAAATATCTAAACTTATTTCCAGAAAAATCTTCAAATGTTTCTCTTATACCTACACAATAAATTAATTTATCCTTGAGAAATTTAAAATAATATGGTGATTTTTCTTTATGTGAATAATTCTTCCAAAAATAAAAACCATCACAAGGTATTAGACATCTATCAATTTTGAATTGATTTGAAATTATATTGCTTTTCTTTGCTTTATTTAAATCAACATTAATTAGTCTATTAGCTAAAGTATTATTTTTTGAAAATTCATCTGTTGACCCCCAATGTTCATAGCTTATACTTTCTTTATTATCCAATGATATAATTGGTAATTTTTTTGTTGGATATGCATTATAAATAGATTGAATCTTTTCGTCATTTATTTTAAATGTTTTTGAGATAAATGAAATGTTTGTTATAGTATATCTATTTACCATTTAATAAAATTAATAATTTTCTTTAGTTAAAACCTTTAAATAAAATTTTGGATTAAATTTGAGCAAAAATTGATAGTATGGCTGAAATCATAAGAATGCCAAAAATGAGCGATACAATGGAAGAAGGTGTTATCGCTAGTTGGTTAAAAAAAGTAGGTGACGAAATAAAATCAGGAGATATACTTGCAGAGGTAGAGACAGATAAAGCTACAATGGAATTGGAATCTTATGATGATGGCACGTTACTTCATATAGGAGTTAAAGATGGAGATTCAGTCCCTGTAGATGGTGTTATTGCAATTATTGGTGAAAAAGGAGAAGATGTTAATGAAATTTTAAAAGATGTTGATAGTGATTCATCAGAAGTAGAAGAAATAAAAGAAATAAAAGAAGAATCTACTCCTATAGAAAAAGTGGAAGAAATTAAAGATGATAATAAAGAAATAGTAATTACTGAACCAACTAAAATTGTCTCTGAATTGAAAGATGAAAGAATAAAAGCATCTCCATTAGCAAAAAAGCTAGCTAATGAAAAGGGCATTGATATATCTAATATTTCTGGTTCTGGTGATGGCGGAAGAATAATAAGAAAAGATATTGAAAATTATAAAGATGTTTCAACAAGTTCAAATGAGCCTGTTAAAGAAATTACTCTACCAAAAATTCATTCAGAAGAATCATTTGAAGAATTACCTGTAACTCAAATGAGAAAAACGATTTCTAAAAGATTAGCTGAAAGTAAATTTTCTGCTCCTCATTTCTATTTAACAATGGAAGTAGACATGGAAAATTGTATTGAAGGAAGAAAAAAAATAAATGAATCATCAGATATTAAAATTTCATTTAATGATATTATTCTAAAAGCATGTGCTGTAGCTCTAAGAAAACATCCGATGGTAAACTCTAGTTTTTTAACTGATAAAATAAGGATAAACCACCATGTACATATTGGTGTTGCAGTAGCTGTAGATGAAGGACTTCTTGTTCCTGTAGTAAGATTTGCTGATAATAAGTCACTATCTCATATATCTGCTGAGGTAAAATCATTGGCCAAAAGAGCAAAAGAAAAGCAACTTCAACCATCAGATTGGGAAGGTAATACTTTCACAATTTCTAATTTAGGTATGTTTGGTATTAGTGAATTTACTGCTATTATAAATCCTAATGATTCATGTATTTTAGCTGTTGGTGGAATTAAAAATACACCAGTTGTTAAAAAAGGAGAAGTTGTTCCTGGAAATATTATGAAGCTTACTTTGTCTTGTGATCATAGACTAGTTGATGGAGCTACTGGAGCTGCATTTCTTCAAACATTAAAAGAATTAATAGAAGATCCAATAAAAATATTAGTATGATGAAAAAAGTAAAATCCACAACAGTTTGTGCTGTACTAAAAGACGGAAAGATTGCAATTGGAGCTGATGGACAGGCTACTATGGGTAATACAGTAGCTAAAAGTAATGTAAATAAAATAAGAGTTTTACATGAGGGAAAAATACTTGCTGGTTTTGCTGGCTCAACTGCTGATGCCTTCACATTGATTGAAAGATTCGAAGAAAAACTTAGTAAATATGGAGGTAATATGAAAAGATCTGCAATCGAATTAGCTAAAGACTGGAGAATGGATAGGTACTTAAGAAGGCTTGAGGCTATGATGATTGTTGGAGATAAAAATCAAATTTTAATAGTTTCAGGAACTGGTGATGTTCTTGAGCCAGATAATAATATTGCAACTATAGGATCTGGAAGTATGTATGCTCAAGCTGCAGCTATTGCATTAAAAGAAAATAATAAAGACCTAACGGCAGAAGAAATTGTTAAAAAAAGTTTAACAATTGCTGCTGACATTTGTATTTACACTAATCATAATATTGTCCTTGAAAAATTAGACTAGCTCTAAAGATTTCTTATCCAAATATTTCTAAAACTAACTAAATTACTATGATCTTGTAATTTGATTGGTAACTTAGATGCATGAGCTTTATATTCTGGATACCCAATGAATTTTACATATCCTTGTATTTGTGAGTTATTTTGTATTAAAACACCGTTATGAAATACTGTGATATAAGCTGGTGATTCTACTTCTCCATTTTCATTAAAAACTGGTGCTTTGAATATTATATCATATGTCTGCCATTCACCAGGTTTTTTTGAGGCATTAACTAAGGGACTATGTTGTTTATAAACGCTGCCTGCCTGTCCATTAGAATAAGTTCTATTATCATATGAGTCTAAAACTTGAATCTCATATCCAGTATCCCCAGATTCAGTATTTTCCATAAAATAAACTCCACTATTTCCTCTATTCTGTCCATCTCCCTCAATTTTTATTGGGGACATAAATTCTACATGAAGCTGACAACTACCAAACGCCTCTCTACTTAAAATGTCACCTGTTCCAGGTTTTACAGTAAAGTACCCATCTTTAATATCCCATTTTGCAGGCTTTCCATTTTTATGAACCCACTTATCTAAATTTGATCCATCAAATAAAACAATTGCATCAGAAGGAGCGTCTCTAAAGGAATTTCCAGGAATAACCACTTTTGGTTCTGGATCCCAAATTTCAGTTACTTCCCATGCTGTCATTTTAGCATCTTGAGAGTATATTATTCCAATTGATAAAAAATATAGAGGTAATAAAATTAGTTTTTTCATTTTTTTAGTTAGTTAATTTCAAATTCAGTTATTGAGTTCTCATCCAAGTTAGTAACTTTTAAGTTATACTTTCCTTTTGGTAAATATTTATTTTTATCAGTTATTAATAAGTTATGATCAATAAAGTTTAATCCAAATTCTAATGTATAATTATCTTTAATAGATTCACCATTATCACCTTCAATAAGTAGTTCTATATCAACATTAGACTTTGAAAATATAACAATTTGCATAGAAGGTTCAATCAAATTCCCATACCAATTCGTACTTCCCCACCTATTCGAATATTTTAAGTTATCTACTTTAAACACATGCAACCCTTGACTTAAAATATTTTGATCAATTTGTTGAAGATAAGACATATCTGCTATGTAAACAGACCTTCCGTGAGTACCTACTACTAAATCATTATCTCTTGGATGAATTACTAGATCATGAACCGGAGCACCTGATAAGCCATTGATAAATGGATGAAAATTATTCCCGTAATCCAATGACGCATAAACACCATGATCAGTACCAACATAAACTAAACCTTCATTTATATTATCTTCAATTATAACATTAACTGGTTCTTTTGGTAGCTCATTTCCAATTCTACTCCAATTTAAACCATAATCCTCAGACACATAAACCATTGGCTCGAAATTATCCCACCTATAACCATTTAAAGAAAGATAAACTCTACTTTCTTTAAATTTAGAAGGGTATATATTACTTACCCACATATTTCTTGGAAGGTTATCAGATATATTATTCCAAGAAAATCCTCCATCCTTACTCACATGAATTAAACCGTCGTCACTTCCAACATAAATCAATCCAAATTTTAAATCTGATTCTATTATAGTTGTTAAAGTACCGTAACTAACATTTCCCTTAACTCCTCCATTTGTTAAATCTTCTGACATTGTTTCAAATTCATCACCTTGGTTAAGAGATCTATGAAATTTATTAGAACCCATATAAAGTATGTCCTGATTATGCCTAGATAAATAAATAGGTGATTCCCAATTCCATCTGTAAGGTCTTTCACCTAATTTATGAGATGGAGTAATTCTTTTCCTCTCCCCAGTTCTGGTATTAACTCTTGAGTAATTTCCAAACTGAGACCCTGTATAAACTGTCTCATTATCTCTGTAATCTATTTCAGTTTGCATACCATCACCACCATAAATAAATTTCCATGGATATTCTCCAGTAGAATGCCATCTTAAACTTGCCTGATAATCAGATGGACCCATCCAGACGCCATTATCTTGAAACCCACCATATACATTATAAGGTTCTTTCATATCAACATTTATATCATAAAATTGACCAACAGATGGACTATTAAATTTCATCCAGTTTTCGCCATCATCATATGAGATATTTATACCACCATCATTTCCTACAATTAAGTGTCCAGATTTATTTGGATTGACCCATAAAGCGTGGTAGTCACCATGCATGTTTTCATAATCTATTGACATCCATGATTTACCTGAGTCATTAGATTTGATTAGAGGAACACCCATAGTATATACTTTCTCAGGGTTTTGAGGATCAATTCTAATTTCTCCAAAGTAATACCCATATGAATAGAAAAGATAACTTAAATCATCTTCATTAACTTTTTTCCATGTTTTACCAAAATCAATTGATTTATAAACTTCAGCTCCAATTACTGGAGTATCATATAAAAGAGAATTTGAATCTTCTAAATATTCGACTAAAGAGTATGGCGAAATATCTCCATTAGTGATCATGTTTTTTATTTTATCTACATTATACTCAGTTGGAAATCTATTACTTCTTAAGAAGTCTCTTAATTTTTTATCTTCAATTTTTAAAAAATCAGATGTTGAAATTGATCTTAAATCATCTTTTGTTAAATCATTATTATCAGAATTATTTAATACTTCTCTCCTATCTTGATTATCCAAAATTGCAAATAAAATATTTGGGTTAGATCTAGAAATATCCAATCCTATTCTACCAGTACCCTTAGTATCAGGAAAACCACTTTGACCTCCAGATATTTCTATCCAATTTTCACCACCATCTATAGACTTATATATTCCAGAACCAATTCCAGAGCCATCAAAATTCCAAGCCTTCCTATCTTTTTCCCACATAGATGCATATAATACATCAGGGTTAGTTTCATCAAGAACTAAATCAATAGCTCCAGTATAATCATTAACATATAGTTTATTGGTCCATGTTAAACCGCCATCTAAAGATTTATAAATTCCTCTTTCGCTACTTGAGGAATATAGATGACCAAGAGATGCAACCCAAATTATTTCAGGATTTTTTGGGTGAATAATTATTCTACCAATGTGATGGGATTCTTGTAATCCAATATTATCCCAATTTTTTCCATTGTCTACTGATTTATAAATTCCATTACCAGAATATGATGATCTACTTGAATTGTTTTCTCCAGACCCTACATATATGATATTATTTTGCCAATCCACTTTAATATCACCAATTGTCATTACCATCTGGTTATCGAATAATGAGACAAAAGAGTTCCCATGGTTTTTAGTCTCCCAAAGTCCACCTGAAGCATAAGCTACATAAAAATGAGATGGATCATTTGGATTAATATCTAAATCAACTACTCTCCCACTCATTACTGAGGGTCCTATATTTCTAAAGCTTATATTTTTAACTATTGAATTTGAATTTAGACTCATTCTGTCATTATAGCCATTTAATCTTTGTTCTGCTGAGGTAGATTGAGGATATATGTTCTTTTTATTCTTCTTCTGAGACATTATAGGATTACTTATAAGAAGAATAATTATTAGATTTAAAATTTTCATCATAGTTAAGGAGTTGTTAGGTTTACTTTAATTTAAAATTAAATATAGAAAAATTGCAGTTATTTTACACACCTAATCCTAAAAGCGATATTCTTGATGGAGATGAATTCTATCATTGTGTTAAATCTCTGAGAAAAAAAGAGGGTGATATTATTTATACTACAGACGGGAAGGGAAATTTATTCAAGTCAAAAATTGAAAAAATTGAAAAAATATTGTGCTACTTAGGGAAGAAAGAAAAAGTAAAATCCATATCTCAAAAAAAAATAAACCATATCTCAATATGCTTAATAAAAAGTCAAAGGAGAATTGATTGGATGATTGAAAAATTAACTGAAATTGGAATTAACGAGATTAGCTTTATTACTAGTCAAAATTGTGAAAGAAAGAAATTAAACTATGATAGGTTAAACAAAAAAATAATTTCAGCAGCTAAACAATGTAACTCATTGTTTCTCCCAAAGGTAAATGAAATAATTTCACTGGATCAATTCTTAAATAAGACTAAAAATATTAACAATAAATTTTTTGCTGACTTAGAATCAAAAAATAAGTTGAAAATTTATGAAGACAATTTAAATTCATTATTAATAATAGGACCTGAGGGAGACTTTACTGAAGAAGAAAAAGAAAAAATCAAAGGATTTGAATTTAAAAGTATAACTCTTGGGGATCAAATCTTAAGATCGGAGACAGCTGCGGTTGTTGGGGGATATTTGTTGAGAGAATTTTAAAGAGTGATTGGCCTGGGTCTCGAACCCAGGACCCTCTCCTTAAAAGGGAG
>CERS01037332.1_pt1 | contig 17064 bp, 16 predicted proteins | sample 356251 | NCBI WGS metagenome assembly CERS01 (sample SAMEA2621020, study PRJEB7988) | marine metagenome | isolation source: saline water (ENVO:00002010), including
CAGCTTCTTTAAATTTTTTTTTAATTTCAGATATTTGATTAATCCTAAAACCAGCTAGATATATTTTTTTTTTTATTTTCATTTCAATAATTCTTTTATTAAAAAAAGTCTCCAAAAAATAACTTTGATATTTTCTAATTTATTTATATTTGACTTAATTAATTTTTTTATATTTTCAAATTCAAAGTATTCATTTAAAATACCATATCTATAATCTTCAAGAAAAATATGTAATTCTCTCTTATTTTTAATAATTTGATGTACAAAAGATGGAGTGGGATATTTTTTTTTTCTTGCTTTAAAATTTGAAATTTTACTCAAAACTTTATGTGCCATTACTTTTCTTTTTGTTAAATCAAATTTCATTTCAGTTGGCAATGAATTAATTAGATTAACTAAATCATGGTCAAGAAAAAATGGCCTTACCTCTAATCCAAAATTCATACCAATAAAATCATGTCTTTTTTGTACAGTAGGAATCCAAAATAATTGATCTAAAAATAAACATTTGTTTTTCAGGCTTAGATTCTTAATTTTTTTTGTAATTTTTTTATCAAATTCTATTTTGTAATCACTGGTATCTTTTTTTTCAATTAGATTAAGCTGATAGTTAGTATTTTTGTAAATATTAAAATAATTTTTTACGAAATCTAAATTCTTACTATCTTGTGACAAACTAAGAATTTTTTGGTATTTAGGATAACCTCCAAATATTTCATCTGCCCCGTCACCTGTGAATGTTACTTTATATCCTTTATTTCTTATAGAATTATAAAGTTGGAAGAGAGTTAAGTCGCTTGAATTAGACAATAAAATATAATTTTTTTTTGAAAATTGTCTAAATAATTTAAGTGCTTCAATAAGATTAAAATCAATAAAATTATTATTTTTATTACTGGGACTTAAGACTTGATTGGGTTTAAGACCTATTGTAAAAGTTTCTAGATTTTTATCATTTTCAGTTAGTAAACTTAATAAAATTTGAGAATCAACACCATCACTTAAACATAACGATAATTTTTCTTCGGATGTTTTCCAGTCTTTAATAGAATCTTGAAGTTTATTAATTGTTTTCTCTAATAAAATTTTAGTATTTATTTCTTCGTTTTTTTTAAATTTTGGTAACCAATATTTTTTTATAAATATTCCTTTTTTTGAATATTCCAAAAAATTACCATTTTTTAAATCTTTGACATTGGAAATAAGTGTGCTTGAATCATAAAGTTGCCCAAAAGAAAGAAAACTTTTTATAGCTTGATAGTTTGGTTTTTTCTTTATCAAACCTGTCTCAACAAGAGCAGAAAAATTTGAAGTAAGATAAAAACATTTATTATTATCTATATGTCCATAATATAATGGTTTAATTCCAAATCTATCAGTTGCTGAAAAAATAGTTTCATTTAATTTGTCAATAATAACAAAAGAAAACATACCTTTTAAATAATTCAGACATTTATTTTTATAGAGTAAATATAATGCTAAAATCACTTCAGCTTCACTTTCTTTATAAAGTTTAATTTTTTTTTTTAACAAAAATTTTATTAGTTTTTTATAATTAACTATTTCACCATTAAAACAAATTATATATCTTTTTGATTTACTCACAAATGGTTGGGATCCATTTTTTATATTATTTATATTTAGGCGATTAAATCCAATTAAAAAATTTTTAAATTCTAATACTGAAGTTTCATCTGGTCCTCTATCATTTAGAAAAGATAAATTTAAACGAAATTTTTTTTTTATATTTTGATTTGTTTTAAAATTATTTTTTGAATAAGCTATTAGAAAACCACACATAATACTTTTAAATAATATACACTTTCTTTTAAAAACGTCTTATCGACCAACCTTTAAATCCAATTACACTCATATCATCTTCTTTTTCTACCGTAGAATCTTCAAGAGGATATCCATACTTGGCCAAATCTAAATTATACATTTTTTGAAGACGACTATTTGATGGGCCAAAAAATTTTTCAACTACTGTTTTTAATTCATTAGATATTTTTAAGTCAATTGGTTTTTTCCAGAGATAATGTCCAAGTATTGATCGTACTTTATAAGTAGATAAAAAAGGAAGATATTTTGAAGGATGTCCAAATTTATATTTTTTTCTAGCTCGCTCATATTTAGCAGATAAAATTTCCCATAAAATTACTCCTCTGCTTCTACGTCTATTTTCTTTACTGTCTGATAATTCATTAATAAAATTTTCTTTTGAAGATTCGCCAATAAATTCACATATTTCTTTGTAATAAGATTTTGGGTCATTCACCAACATTTCGTAAGGAATAACCTTCAAATTTTCCTTACCAAACAAATTTGCGTAGTGAGAGCAAATTTTGTCAAATTTAATTCCATGCATCATGCCATTTAACTGATTTTGTAATTGACTATAAATTCTATCCTCAAAATCAGTTTGGTTAATCCATTGAGGTGGTACAAATTGAGTATAAATTGATGGCAGCAATGTTAATTGGGATCTAATAACATAAAGAATTTTAATATTTCCAAATAAATCTTTTATTCTATTAGCAATAATAGCTGGATCTGCCGTCATTTTTCCCCCAAAAAATGGTGTTATTAATGCTTCGTCGGATATCAATACTGGATCATTTTCTGATCCAAGAGTTCCAGAATCTTTTAATTTTTTATAAATATCAGTTGCTCGCTTTGTATTATATGTAAGTATATCTTGGTATTTAATTCTTTCAAATAATTCATGTAATTCAGATTTAAATTCAAATGGTGCCCCTATAAATCTTCTTGATTTTATTTTTGGAAAAAAATTTTTTTGTAATGATTTTGTACCAGTTTTGTGATTGCCTATATGAATGACTGTATGCAAGATATCCCCCCGTTAAACAATGGATGTTTTTTTTATTATTTTATTTTTTATTATGTTAACTCTAGTTTTTTTTCCAACTATATCATTAACTTTCATCGGCGAAATACCAGTGCCAGGTCTTTTAAAACAAATATCTTTTCTATAAATTTTGCATCCTTTTTTAATATTATTTTTTGCTATAATACTTTTTCTTGCCATTTTTCTAATTTTTATTTCATTTTCTGAAAAGATTTTTTTACCGACTCCTAGTATTTTTTCAAGATTTCTAACTTTATTAACTAGGACTTTAAGTTCTTCAACTGTATAGGACATTTTGTGATCAGGGCCATGAAAATTTTTATTTAAAGTTACATGTTTTTCTATAATTGAAGCCCCCTTGGCAATAGCAGCTAAACAAGCTTCGTCAGTTAAAGAATGGTCGGAATATCCAATAGGTAGATTAAATTTTTTTCTTAAAGTATCAATTACGTTAATATTAAGATGTTGAACCTTTGCTGGATAAGAACTCACACAGTGCATTATTGTTACTTTATTTTTACTATTTTTTTTTATTAATTTTAAGCAGTCTTCAATCTCCTTAATTGTTGCCATGCCTGTTGATAAAACAATTGGTTTTTTTTGCTTTGAAATTAATTTAAGCAAATCTATTGAAATTATTTCCCCAGATGGAATTTTTATAAATGGTAAATTAATTTCTTTTAATAAAAATTTTAAACTTTCTGTGTCAAAAGCAGTACATGCATATTTTTTTCCATTTCGCATACAGTACTTTGCTAAATCTATATGTTCTTTTGGTTTAAGTTGTAATTTTTTACTCATTGATTTTATTGATTTTTCTTTATCATTTTTTTTTTGATATTCTGCTTTAAATGAATCGTCACTATATAACAAATTTGGATTTGCAAATTGAAACTTTATAAAATCGATATCTAATCTTGAAAGTTTTTTTACAATTTTTTTTGCAAGTTTAAGTGAACCATTATGATTTAGTCCAACCTCAGCAATAATTTTTACTTTTTTATTTTTCATATAAATTTATCTAATCTAGTTTTAAAAAGTTTTCAATTAAAGTTAAACCATTTTCTCTACTTTTTTCAGGATGAAATTGACATCCATAAATTTTATTTTTTTTTATAATAGCTGGTATATTTAATGAACCATATTCAATATGAGCAACGCACTCTTCATCTTTTTCTAATTTTGCGTAGTATGAATGAATAAAATAAAATTTGTTGTCAATGTTTGAATTTTTTATAATTGTATTTTTAAAATTAGTTTTGTTTATTTGTAATTGATACCAGCCTATATTGGGTATTTTTTTATGATCTTTATTTTTAATATTTTGTAAATTAATTTTTTTAACTTTTCCATTAATTAAATTAAGACCCTTGCAATATCCATCTTCTTCACCTTCTGACATTAAAATTTGCATACCTAAACAAATGCCCATCAGATTTATTTTAGTAAAATCTAAATCTTGTAATAAATTTATTAAATTTGCCTGCTTTAATTTTTTCATTGCATTTTTGAAAGCACCTACTCCGGGAAGAAATATGTGTGTAGCTTTTTTTATTTCGTCTAAATCATTGGTTATATTGACATTAAAATTATATTTATTAATTGCTCTAACTAGGCTTAATACATTCCCTCCACAGTTAATTATCACTATTTTTTTCAAATTAGTCTCTCCCATTAATTTTATTATTTATACCTATTTCTTTAATTTCAGATATTTTAGCAAGGTCATAATGTAGTATTGTTCCTGCTGCTACAGCATTACAGTCACTAAAATTATTTAGATTTAATAAATCTTCAGGCTTTCCCATTCCACCACTGATAATTAATGGTAAATTGCAATTTTTATTAATTTTATCATATAATTTTAAATCAAAACCCTTTTTTGTACCGTCATTATCAACTGAAGTAACAAGAATTTCTCCTGCTCCTCTACTTGTTGCTTCATTTAACCATTCGATAATTTCTTTTCCAGAATTTTCTCTTCCATTATCCAAATAAGCATTCCATTTGTCTTCATCTATTTTTTTTGCTTGAATAGAAACAACAACTGCCTGAGACCCAAAATTTTTTACCAAATCATTGATTAAAGAAGGTTGCCTTACTGCTGCAGAATTAATAGCAATTTTATCAGCACCATTTAAAAAAAGCTTTTCTGCATCTTCTATTTTTCTAATACCCCCTCCAACAGTAACAGGTATAAATATATCTTTTGAAGCATGATTAATAATATCAATTAAATTATTTCTACCATAAAGAGATGCCACACAATCAATAAATAATAGTTCATCTGCACCTTGATTATAATATTTGATAGCATGCTTATTTGGATCTCCTATTACTCTTAATCCCTCTAATTGCAGACCCTTAATTAAATTTGGTCCTTTTATGTCTAATCTTGCAATAACTCTCACTTGAAAAAACTATTTATTTGAATGTATGGATATACCTTTGGCTACTGTAATTTTTTTATATTTTTTTGGTAAATTGAATTTTCCATCAGTTAATAAATATTTTAAAAAATTCATACCTGATAAATGTGTTGCAGGGTAACCACCCCCAAACCTAGGGTTTATGTCAATTAAAAATAACTTCCCGTTTTTATCTTTGATAATATCACAATCGACATTGCCAAAATGATTAAAAATTTTTATAAGTTTTTCAGAAAAATTTTTTATTTTTTTATCATTTACTACTAGAGATCTATCTGTTTCACCGGCTCTCATCAAAAATTTTTTTTTGATACAAGTTCTAGAAACATTATTTTTTGGATCATTAAAAATATCAAGACCATACTCAGTTCCATTAATTTTATTTTGTAAAAAATATTTTTTAAAGTTAAATTTATCTAATTCATTCTTATTCTTTATTTCCTGCATTTCAGAACTACCACTTCCAAATATTTTCTTTTTTAATATAGGGAAAGTAATCATTTTTTTTCTTTTAGAAAAATACGAATAAGGAATATTAATTTTATTTTTTTTGCAAAAGTTATACATTTTTTTTTTATTTATGCACATTTTTACAAATTTTGGCTCTGATATGATTGCATCACAACCTAATTTTTTAAACTTTAATTTATTTTCTGCTAAAACAACTAGGTCATGATCAGATAATGGAATTATTTTTTTTATTTTAAATTTTTTAACAATAGATATTATATTATCTAGATATTTTTTTTTGTTTTCTTTTACCTTTGGAGTCAAATATTTTTTAATACCATCTAAGTAAAAACTTGGAATAATTCTTTGAGCGTCTGATACAAAAATTTTAGATTTAATTATTTTTCTAGCAAATTCTATCATGTATGTTCTGCGTCCAGCATTTGTGAATAATAATTTCATTTATGTTACTTTATTTCTTTTAAGTATTTATCTAAATAGTTTATTGCTTTTTCAAAAATTAATGGATCCTGCGCAAGTGAAATTCTAATATAATTTTTCCACTCTTCTCCAAAATAGTGACCTGGTGTTACTGCTACTGAATATTTTTTTAATAAACCACTACAAAATTTATCGGAACTTAAATTTGTTTTCTTTATATTCAAAAATACAAATAAACCTCCAAAAGACTCGGAAAAACTTATTTTTTTATTTGAGCTTATTTTTTTTGTTAAATAATTATTATTTTTTTTTAATTTAAAATTAAATTTTTTAATATGGTTTGATTTTTTTCTGTAAGCATTTAATGCAGCTATTTGTGTAAAAACGGGTACATTTGTATTTATATGTTGCTGAATTTTAACCATCTTTTCAATTAAATTTTTTTTTGCGTGACAGTATCCAATTCTCCATCCTGTCATTGCATAAGCTTTGGAAAAACCATTTATTGTTAAAACTCTATTACTTATTGATTTAATTGACGCTGGAGATATATTTTTTTTTTTGTTAAAAATTAATTTTTCATATATTTCATCTGATATAAGAAAACATTTTTTATATTTTTTTAAAATTTTTTCAAACTTTTTGGCTATATTTATATTTAAAATTTTTCCAGTAGGATTATGAGGAAAGTTTATTAAAATTACTTTAGTTCTGTGACTAATTAATTTTTTTAATTTATTAAAGTTAATTTCATAAGTTTTAAAATCTAAATTTAATTTTTTAATAATAACTTTATTTTCACTCAGTAATATCTGGGGAAGGTAACTAGTATAAGCAGGAGATATATAAATAATTTCATCATTAGGTTGCAAAAGGCTCATCAATGCTAATGAAAGAGCCATTTTAGATCCTGGTGTAATAATTATTTCTTCTGGAATGGAGTTAATTTTGTTTTCTTTTTTTAATTTTTTACAAATTTCATTTCTTAAATCAAATATCCCTGCTGGATTTGAATATTTTGTAAAACCTTTTTTCATAGCCAAAAATGCAGATTTAACTATGAAGTCAGGGGTATTAAAATCTGGTTCTCCTAGGCCTAAAGAATAAAAAATTTTTTTTTCCTTATCCATTTTTCTAGCGATTTTGCTAAATTTTAATTCTATTGAATCTGAAATTTTTTTTGAAATTTTCACTTAGTAACAAACTTTTTTTGAAAAAAATAATTTTTAATTTTTAAATTTTTTAAAAATTTACCTATTCTTTTTCCAGAATTTCCATCTCCATATGGATTCTTGATGTTGTGTATTTTTTTTTTAAAATCTTTATTATTAATTTTTTTTATAGCTTTTAAAATTGAACTACTATTATACTTACAACTTATAACATTTTTTGGGATTAATTTTCCAGTTTGTCTAATACCTAAATTTATAACTGGTGTAGAAAAAGTTGTAGCCTCTACAATCCCACTTGATGAATTTCCTAAAATATAATTGCAATTTTTCAATAAAAAATAATAGTCATATCTTAAATTTTTTAAAAAAATCATTTTTTTTTTGTTTTTCGAAACCATTGTCTTAAAAAAATTTATAATTTCTTTACTTCCTGGATCTGAATTTGGATATGTAATAATTATTTTTTTTTTTATTTTATTCAAAACAATCTTAATTTCTTTAAGTTGTTTTTTTAGATTTTCAAGATTTGTTGTTTCAGGGTGAAAACAAACTAAAACAAACTTTTCATTATTTTTAATTATAAATTTTTTTAAATATTTATCTTTTAAATTTTTTGAAAAATTTTTTAAATAATCAATCCCTGGTGCACCAACAACTTTAATCCTCCATTTTTCTTCTCCCATTTGTTGGATTCTATCAGCATATTGTTTAATAGAAGTTAGATGAATATGAGATAATTTAGTTAATGAATGTCTAACTTGATCATCGAATGCCCCTAAAGTTACAGATCCACCATGAATATGGACAATAAGTATTTTTTTTCCAAAAGCAGCTAATGCTCCCGCTAAAAATTCATATCTATCACCAAATAATACTAATATATCTGGACAATCTTTTTTAATAGTTTTATCAATTTTTCCTAAACATTCTTTTAGATTTGATGAAATATCTTTAGTTTTTAATGAATATTTTTTTGGACAACAATTTTCCCATAAAACATTACTTTTTTTTATATCATTTAAAGTTTCCCCATATAATTTATGTGAATGAGACCCCGTTATAAGAATTTTTAAATAAATATTATTTATTGTTTTTAAATAATTTATAATTGGCAATTGCCTCAAATAATCTGATCTACCAACTGATATAAAATATATTTTTTTTTTGTTCATAACTTAATTTTTTAAATTTTGATATTGAATGAGCTTAATACTAATTTATATTACATTTAAAATTTTAAAGTTATAGATTTTTTAATGTATCTTCTAACTTGTTAAATTCGCCAGTATCTTGCCAATTTTTATCTGAAATCAAAAAGGTACCTATTTTTAAATTTTTTTTTTGTGCTTTTTTAATTAATTGATCAAAGTCTAATTTTTGATTTTTTTTAATTAATTTAATTGCTGTATTTTTCAAAATATACATTCCTGTATTAATTAGAAATTTATATTTTGGTTTTTCAATTATATTTTCTAAATTATTATTTTTAATATTACAAACCCCATAAGGTAAAGAAAATTTTCTCTCTGCAACAACAATTGTAATATCATTTTTATTTTCGTTGTGAAATTTTAAATAATTATTAAAATTTATTTTAAATATAACATCGCAGTTTGTAACAATGATATTTTTAGGATTATTAGCTAATAATCCTATTGCTCCTATTGTACCTAACTTTTTATTTTCTTTTATAAATTTAATATTCTTAATTCCCTTTTGGATTAAATATGTTGTTACTAACTCTGAAAAATAATTAATTGATATTAATATTTTTTCAAATCCATTTATTCTGAAATTACTTATGATTTGTTCTAGTACAGTTGATTTACCTAATGGAATTAATGGCTTTGGTATTATATTTGTTATAGGTCTTAATCTCGTTCCTTCACCCCCGCTCATAATAACAACTGGAATATTAGTTTTTTTTTTCCAATAAGCTTCTGGATTTTTTATATAATTCGATCTTAATATCACTTTTTTAATAATCATCGATCGATCACAAATAGGAACAAGATCTAAAACTTTTTTAATTAATAAATTTTCTAACTGTTTTTTATTAAAATTTTTTTCGAGAAGATATTTTGCATTTTTATTGTAAAAATTTTCTACTCTACTTGTTTTTTTAAAGTGTGAAATATTATTTCTAATATCTCCATCACTTAAAGTTCCTAAAAATTTTTTTTTCTTTACAACAATCAAACATCTTACGCCTGATTTTTTTATTTTATTTAATGCTTTATAAATATTCTCTGTTGGTTCTGTATAAAGTATTTTCATAAAATTTATAATTAAATTTAAACTTTATATTCTGATTTACCTATTATTTGGTCAACAATAGACAAAAGCCATATCTGAAATATATTCTCAACGTAATTATAAGCTTTTGAGTTAACATGTAAGTTAATGCTACTATTTTTTCTCAGAAAATTATTAATATTGTTCCCAGTTAAAGTTATAATTTTTAATTTTTTTTTATTCGAAATTTTACATGCATTAAGTATATTTTGAGATTTGCCACTAACAGAAATAAGGATAATCAAATCTTTATTATCTGCATAATATTCGATTGATTTTTCCACCCATTTTGAATAGCCAAAATCATTAGCAAAGCAAGTAATAAGATTTGGTTCGTTTAAATTAACACATCTTATTCTTGCATTCTTTGTAAGATCTACACTAAAATGGCTTGCAATAGAGGCACTTCCTCCGTTTCCAAAAATTAAAACCTTTTTTTTTATTTTTTTTGTTTTTAATACTAATTTTTTAATTTTCAGAATTTTTTCGAAATTATTATCAGTTTCTAAAATAAAATTTTTTTGGAAATCTTTAAAATATTTAAGTAAAAATTTTTTTTCTTTATTAAGTTTATTTTTCATCTGATTTATTTTTTTTGCTTTCAATCTCAGGATATTTCATTTTCAGATTTTCTAGAGTATCATTATCTTTAAAAACACCTTTTTCAATATAATATATTTTATCACATATTTTTAAAGTACTAAGCCTATGTGAAATCATAATTATTGATACTTTTTCTTTAAATTTTAATATTTCATTTAATATAGCATCTTCAGTTTTATTATCTAAAAAACTTGTCGACTCATCTAATATTAATATCTCTGGTTTAAAATAAAGTGCTCTAGCAATTCCAATCCTCTGCTTTTCTCCTCCAGAAATTTTTACACCTTGTTCTCCTAATGATACATTTAAATCATTATTATTTTTATTATAAAAATTATTTAAACCTGCAAGCTCTATTACTTCAAGAACTCTTTTTTCATCTATTCGATTTTCATCAATACCAAATGCAATATTATTTTTTAACTTATCATCTAATATTAAAATATCCTGAGGAACATAAGCTATGATTTTATTATCATCAAATTCTCTTTCTTTTACTGTGTTTATTTTGATTTCTCCCTTTTCTTGATGAAATAATCCTAAAATAATATTTATCAATGTAGTTTTTCCAGCTCCTGACCTGCCAATTATTCCTACTATACTATTTTTTTTAACTTTCATTGAAATATTATCTAATGGTTTTGCCCTATCGCTATATTTAAAAGAAACATTATTTAGCTCTAAAGCATATAAACTTTTGTTGTCCTTATTAAATATTTTAGATTTATTTTCTTTAAATTCATTGTAATCTTTTTTAATTTCTTCAGTTATTAAAAAGAAGCTATTGTTGTAAGCAACTATATGCGTCAAAGATCCTGAAATTGCTTTAAATGATGGTAATAGCTTTATTATTGCTGCTGAAATAAGTCCTAGAAATGGTAATAATTCTATAAATGCATCTCTTGATTGATCTTTTGTTGTTATAAAAAAAAGAATACCAATAATTAATACTACACCAAATAATTCAAAGAATATCTTTGGCAGTCTCGCTAATAAAGCGTGAACCATAAGTTTACTTTCAAAAATATTTATATATTTGAGATAATTATTTAAAAAAAATTTCTCTTTATGAAATATTTTAATATCCTTTATAAAGCCTAAGCTTTGGTTAATTAATTTTAAAACTTGACCAGCTGCTTTAATTCTATGGATTGAATTTTGTTTCAAAACCTTGAAAGTAAATAAATAAAAAACTACTGCACCTACAATCAACGAAAAAAGAATTAAAATTGATAGTAAGGGTTTGTATATAAATACCAAAATAAAGATTACAATTAGCAAAGCCAGTTCTTTAAATATTGAAATTACACATTGTATAAAGTTCACACTATTGTTTGTTTCATAAATTAAATTTCTAGATAAAATTGATGAGTTATTATCAACAAAAAATTTATATTTATTTTTTAAATAAATAGTCATAAGTGAATTACATAGATTGACTTTTATTTTTTTTGTAAGGTTTAACTCAAAGTAATCTACATAAAAAAGAAAAATAGCTTTAATTAAAAAAATAAATATAATTAAAATTACAATTATTGTTCCAAAATTATTAGTGCTAAATATATTAACGTTATTATAAGATAAATTTAAATAGTTGAGTTCTCCTGATATTATAAATGATATATATGCAGGTATAGTTGCTAAACTTAATAATTCAAAAATAGATACTATTAATAACAAAATGGTAAGTAAAAAAATTGATTTTTTTACTTTATAATCAAATAAATATTTAAAATTTTTTAGAATTTTATAAAAATTCATTTTATTGGAATTTCGATATATTATCTTCTAAACAGTTTATTTTTTAAAAATTTTATAAAAGTTCTTAAACTTAGATCGTTATAACTTTTTGGTAAGTAAGTTCTGGAAGGAAATGAATTAATTGTATTGAATTTACTTATATAATATTCATTATTCTCTATTGATTTTCCTGATCCCTGATAGGGGTAAACAAAGTCTTTTTTACTATTTTTTTTAAAAATATATATTATTTCTACTTGATCTAAATTGTTAATATCAACCATTTTAAAATACGAATGTTCTGCGGGAGTACAAAAATATTTATCTTTTTTTACAAATACAAGAGAAGAATAAACACAGGTATAATTATTAACTGCTGCCAAATTTTCAAAAAAACTTATGTCAAAGTTATAAAATCCATTTCCTCCAAAAACACCTTGATGTATTAATAAAAAACCATTTTCTTTGCAAAGTTTATGCATAGATTTATAACTTTCTACAACATTAAATGGATGTTCATTATTTCCAAGATCGGTTACAAAATCGTATGGTTCAAAATCCATTTGCTCTTCAATCGGATGATTTAAATCTACTTTAAAAAAATTATCTAAAAAATCTTTTTTAATCCTGTCAAGCTTAATTAGGTCTAATCTATCTGTTTTTTTTACTCCTAACATTTTCCATAAACAAGATGAAGAAAGTCTTGGTCTTTGTGGGTAAGTTTTTGCATGTAAGAGAATTTCATCAAAATCTTTTATATTTAACAAATCTAAACTTTTTCTTAGTTGACTATAATTAAGATTTAGGTCTTGGTCCCCCATGTCAATAACGGTTTCTATATTTTTAAAAAAACCACTTCTGTACAATTCACAAGCAATGTGTAAAATTTTTTGATCTAAAGCCATGATTATTTAGTTCTTATATATATATATATTTGTTTTTTAAAATCTTATTATTTTTATTTTATTACTTTTAATAATTTCTTATTACCTGGATCAAAATTCATAATTTTTTTCTTAAAGGGATTAATTTTAGAAATCCAGTTTTTTTTTGTCGAACTTATCATATTATTTAACAATCTTTCGGCTTCTTTAATGTTTAGTTCATTTGTAAAGAAAAAGCCTTTTTTTTTATAGACAGAAGGCCAACCAAAATTCCATAAATCATTGATTTTCTTGGAATTATTTATTTTTCTTGAAAAAAAAATTATTTTTTTATTTCTTGCCAAGAATTCGTAACCTAGAGTCGAGTCAATATTTGCAATATATTTTGATCTAATTAGAAAATCATAAGAGGACCTATAGGATTTTTTTGGTATAAAATTTATTTTTTTTTCTTTTATTATATTTTGATACCATTTTTTTTCTTCATCCTGATACATGTCACTACTACCTACAATATAAAATGGTATATTTTTTTTTTTACAAACTGAATTAATTAATTTAATAATTTTTATTTCTGATGATAAAAAATCATTATAATGTTCAAAACTTAAATTATAAATTTTGTTATAATTAAACTTTTTATAACTAATTGATTTTTCTAATCTAAATTCAGATATGTATGTTAAACAATTAATTATCTTTTTATTTTTAAATGTTGATATAAAATTATTTCTTATGGCTCCGATGGGTATTATTTTTGCATCGATCTTGGACTTATAATAATTAATATTTTGATGTCCAAAACAAAATATATTATCACATTTAAATTTTTGACTATCCCCATTGGACTCGAACAACTCTTCATCATTTCTATAACCATTTTGAATTGATATAAATTTTTTTTTTTTGTAATACTTTTTTAATTTATAAAAGTTTTTATTGTTATCTGTAGCTGTTATAATCTTTTTTGGATCAGAAATTTCAATTGCTAATTTATAATAATTTAATTGTGATAATTTTTTAAAATTAATTAATAATTTAATTACTAAATAAAAATTAATTTCTTTATTAAAATAAACAAACTCTATATCACTATTTTTTAAATAACTTGAAAAAACTTCATCATGTCCATGCTCTAAAATTAAATATTTAGAATGTTTTAATTTTTTAAATACCCAGTCCCTTTTACAAACTTTTATTAATGTATTTATCATATAATAAAAAATATATTTATGATTTTTTTTAACGAGATTTTTTAAGATATTTTTTTGCTTTTAGAAAATCTGTTTTATAGTCTATGTCCAAAGACTCTTTTTTTGAGTGTATAATTAAAGGTATAAAATCTCTATAGGAAAAGCATTTAAATTTTTTTAATAAATTAATAGGAGTAAGATAAATAAGACCATTAGGCTGAAGATTTTTTTTATTTACTGCAACAATTTGTTTATTAGGAAATATGTTTGACAATTTAATTGCTTTCTTAATCGTACTATTTTTTCTGAAAGGTGATGTTACTTGAAATAATATTACATATTTAATAAATCTAAATTTTTTTTTATAAAAATTAATTGCATGCAATGCTGCTGCTTCTGATGTGACTTTACCATGGGATAAATAATTTGGTCTTTTTAAGAATAATACATTAATTTTTTTTGATATTTTTTGTATTGTGTTGCTATCACTAGATACCAAAATATCATTAAATAAATATTTTATTTTTTTCAAATTATCTAAAGTCCATAATATAAGAGGTTTTTTATTTAACTTTAAAATATTTTTATTTTTTAACCTTTTTGATCCTTGTCTGGCCAAAATCAATGCTAGGTATTGTTTTTTATTTTTCAATTTTAATATTATTTAATATTTTTAATCTTAATTATTAATTTTAAGGATTATGGTTTATAAAATGTTTGATTTGATTTTGAGCTTTCTAGAAATTTCAAAGGTGTATAAAATCTATCACCTTTGTCTAAATCATTAATTATGTTTTTGCCTTCTGAATTTAAAACCTTTTCTATTAAAAGCATATGTTTTCCTGTTGTACATACAGTAATCCATTTTTTATCATGTCTCGATATTATTCCTGAAAAATAAGGATGATTACTTGTATCACCACCATGCAAGTGTACTCTTTTAATAAACAATTTGCCGTAACCAGGTCTGTTTAAAAAAGTACTTGCCCCTTGATGAGGATCATCAAAAGCATTTATAAAATTATACAAATCATATGAATTTAAATTCCAATCTATTAAACCATTTTTTAAAGTGTTTAAGGATGGATTACATCTTCCTATGGACTCTTGTTGTTTTGATAATAAAAATTTATTTCCATTTTTTAATTTTTTTAAAAATTTTAAATAAAAATTATTCATTTCATTCCATTTAAAATTTTCAAAATCTAAAGGTATTTTACAAGTAGAAGGGAATATATTCGATTCACTAGAAATTATTGGACCGGTATTAACATTTTCATCTATAATATGAAATAAATTGTTTAAAATTCTATCCTCTCTCATTATATGCCAAGAAAAACCTCCTCTTCCAGAGTCTAATGGTAATCTTGATGGAAAATAATTAATTAAATTGTTTTTTAATAATTTTATAGTTTTGGATTTAAATATAAACATTGAACTAATTGACAAAAATAATGTTTGTTCAACTTCACAATTTGTTTTTATAAACTTTTCGAATTTTGATCCAGACAGGTTTTTAAAGACATGAATTTTAATATTTTTATTAAAATAATTTTTTTGATTAGAGCTAGTAATAATTAAGGTTTTTAATTTTAGAGATGAATTAATTTTTAAAATTTTTTCAATATTTGGACAGGCTCCAATAATTACTACTTTTTTTAAATCTTTTATAAAGAAATTATTCTCTTTTATCATTTCAACCTATAATTTAGTTTTAAATCTTTGAAAGTTTTTTGGGGACTCACATTCCATATTTTACCCGAATTTAAGATAGTTTCAAATAGTTTGAAGCTTTTGCCATTTCCAAATTCATATTTTTTAGGGTGCCTTATTTTATTTTTGAAGAAGTAGTTAATTAGTCTAGTAATTTTTTTTTGTTGAAAATTAATATTGTTAATAGTTTTAAGAGCACTTCTTTTGTTTTGCCTGTTACCGATATTTATAGTGGGTACACCAAAAAAAGGGGCTTCCATTATACCCGAGCTAGAATTTCCTATAATAAAGTTTGAATTTTTTAGAAGTGTTAAATAATGTTCAAAATTCATTGATGGTAAAATTCTTATATTTTTATTTTTTTTCAAATTTTGATATTCTTTAAAAATTATATTACTACCGTAGTCGTTATTTGGATATATAACTACAAAGTTTTTCTTACTATTTAAAAGTGATTTTACAAATATTTGTGTATAATCTTTAAAATTTAGAATATCTGTTGTCACTGAATGCAATACAGCAATTGCATAATCATTAAAATTAATATCATAGTGTTTCTTTACTTCCTTTAAGGTTGGTAAAGATTTGGATCTCATAATATCTATATCTGGAGACCCTATAACAAAAATATTTGCTGCTAATTCACCCATTTGAATTAATCTCTTTTTAGCTTTAAGATTTGTTGTGAAATGTATATGTGATAATTTCGAAATTGAATGTCTCAATATCTCGTCTACAGTACCAGTTACCTCACCCCCTTCGATATGACCTATTTTAAAGTTATTAAGCGCACCAACAGACGCACAGGCCAATGGCTCAATTCTATCTCCATGTACAATAATTAAATCTGGCATTATTTTTTTCACTGTTTTTGTAAATCCAAATATTGTTTTGGCAAAAGTAATATCTGTTGGATCGTTACTTGATTGGTTATTAAATCTTATAACATTTTTGATATTATCATACTTTTTAAGTTTAATTTTCATCCATGTTGAACCAAATTTTTTTAAATTATGCATTCCTGTAACAAAAACATAGACTTTATAATTTTTATTTTTTTGTAAATTAATTATTAAATTTTTCAATTTACCATAGTCTGCTCTGGATGCAGTTACAAAAATAATTTTTTTCACTTGATATATCTTTTTTTAATTTGAGTATTTTTTTTTATTTTTTTTATAACAATTTTTCCATAAAGCTTCTCTAAATCATTAATACCAAAATCCCCTCCACCTGGTCTTTTGAGGAAAATATTTTTTTTAGATAGTTTTGATC
>CERS01038129.1_pt1 | contig 17024 bp, 2 predicted proteins | sample 356251 | NCBI WGS metagenome assembly CERS01 (sample SAMEA2621020, study PRJEB7988) | marine metagenome | isolation source: saline water (ENVO:00002010), including
CCTGTTCATCTTTGGTATACTCACTTAAATCTATCTCTGAATCATCACCTCTAACCCTTGTTAAGGTTACAATGTTACCCAACTTTTTTAATTCCTGATTATCTGTTCCCGCAGCACCACTCAAGGTAACGACTCCGCCACTTGTTAGACTTAAATTACCTGTTTCTGGATTATAACTTAATACTTGTTCATATTTACTTAAATCTATCTCTGAATCATCACTACCTAACCTTGTTAATCTTAATAGGTTATCTACTTTAGTTAATTCCTGCCTATCCGTATTATCTAAATAGCTACTTAAACTTATCTGGTTTCCTGCTGTTATGCTTAAATTATTACCACTTAATTCTAGCTGCTGATTATCTGTATTATCTAAGTACCCACTTAAATCTATCTCTGAATCATCATTATCTACCCTTGTTAATCTTAAAAGATTATCTACTTTTGTTAATTTCTGTTCATCTTTGGTATATTCACTTAAATCTATCTGCGAGGCCTCCACGTCTAACCTTGTTAAACTTACAATATTCCCTATTTTTGTTAATTCCTGCCTATCTGTATTATCCCAATAATCTCCTAAATAAATTGGGTTTTGGCCATTCGTTATCATTAAATTATTATCCGTAAACTCTAACTGCTGCTCATCTTTTGTATATTCAGTTAAATCTATCTGCGATGGATCGTTTTCTGCTCCTTTTCGTGTCAATGTTACTAGGTTACCGTCTTTAGTTAATTCTTGATTATCCGTGTTATCTAAATATTGACTTAACTCTACTTGTTGCACACCATTCGAATTTTCTACTTCAAGATATAATACATTATCTTCGGAGATCTCAAACTGCTCAATTATCTGATCATCTAAGCCTGACTCTCTGATAATTTTTACAAGATCTACATAACCACCATCTGTGATGCTTAAATAACCTGAGTCTTCGTGAAATATAATGGTCTGATCATCAGTATTATCTAAATAATAACTTAAATCAACGGGGGTTGAATCTTCTGTTAAACTTAATATATTATCTACCTTACTCAACTCTAAGTCTTGTTCATCTGTATTATCTTTTAAATCACTTATATCAATATCGCCCCATATACCTAATTTAATTTTATTTGATGGTTCATCGTAACTTAACTTTATATCACTATTCATTTTGATATATCCTAAATTTCTTATATACCCATCGTCTATAATATCTTCTACCTCATCTTTACTTAACTTTGTATCTATATCCGTTTTAATATATCCCATTGCCTCTATATCCTTATCACTTAAATAAGTATCATTCTTGATATATCCTAATGCTTCTATATAATTATCGCTGATAACTTCTTTTAGGTAACTTATATCAACAATCTCTTTTACCTGATCATCCGTTAACTGGGTATCCGTCTTTATATACCCCATATCTTTTATCTGTTCATCATTTAAATTTGTATCTATTTTAAGATATCCTAATTCATCTAGATAGCTATTATTAATAATCCTTTTTATATACTTATCATTTATAAGATCCATTACCTCCCTATCCGATAAGCTCTCATCATCTACTGCTTTAAGATAACCTAAATCTTCAATATAACTATCATTGATAATTTCTTTTACCTGAGCATCACTTAATTGTGTATCTGTCTTGAGATATCCTAGTTCATCTAAATTAAAATCTAATCTACTCACTAATTCGTCCGTTGATATATATTCAAATTTATTAGCATGCTTATTAATCATGACTACATTATTTGGTTTATAGCTTATTTCTGGAAATAAATTCCCTGTTGGAGTTTCTTTTGCTACCGTTGCAAACAAAGCATTTGCTATGGCATTAATTGTAATTATAACGGGTTCTATCACCTCATCGTCATGAACCATATTTAATTTTAACCAGCTAACATCCGAATTTAATGCTCTTCCAATATTAAGAGGATTCAACTCATCCTTACCTAACTCTACTTTAATCCAACCATCTTCTATTAGATGATTTTCAAATAATTCATAATACACTCTATTATCTAACTGGTTTTTAAAAATTTCTACGACTAGATAATCTATTCGATTGACCCCTTCCTCTTTTCCTGCATAAAATGTTTGTGCTTGTACTTTTAATGTTCCGTAGCTTGCACTGTATTCTACTGTTAGATTATCGTTAGTATCATTAGCAAATATAAAGCCTGTAAGTCCCAGCATTATGCTACAGATACCCACCTTTATGATACATCGTTTTAATTGAGTCAAATAAGACATACCCCCACCTTTAAATAGCACGTAATGTCATCCCAGTGCTTTTTTCAAAATATTATATAAACTTTATACTTCTTTATAAATACCCTTTTTTCTGCATACTTTAAACATTTTTTTACTTATTTACTATATTTTTTATACAATATTTACACATACTAAACCTCTTTCCCAGAATAGCATTTTTCTAAACATATTTTGATATATAAATGACACCTAATTTCTTAGGTTTTTCTTAGCATTCAACGTAATTATTTATATCTAATTCATTTATACGTCTTATCTAGTTTATTTATACGCTTTTTAAGTTCTTCCATCTGATTTAAAATCTCTTTATTTTCTTTTTCTAGCTCATCTATTTCTTCATATATTAATTTACTATTTTCTTCAATTTTATTACTCATGTTTTCTACTTTTATATTTTTTTCTTTGCGTAATTCTTTTACAGCTTCTATTAAAATGGCCGGTATTTTATCATACCCCACCATAAAAAAGCCCTCTATATTCTCACCCATACCTTTACTAACAATCTCAGGCATATAGGGTTCTACCTCTTGAGCAATAACCCCAACTCTTACAGATCCTAAATCATCCTTATCTGTAGATTTTCTTTTATAATAAACACCCCTAATATTTAATACTTTATGTAAAGCGCTCTCAATTGGCTTAATATTCTTTTTTACTCGTCTATCACTAATTTGGTTAATTCCCATTGCCGTTATATATGTTGATTTCCTACCAGAAAATACATTTGATTTACTATTTTTGATCTGCACACATACTTTACCACCATAATAATAATATGGGGAACATGGAACAACCCATTTCACAACAGCTCCATATTTATCCCCATTAACCTCAGTACTTTCACTTCCATAATCTACATAAAACCCAGGTCTACCTATTTGGTTGTTATCTCCAGCAAGGTAATTGTCCCCCAAGTCAAATCCAGCATTTTCAGAAAATTCTGCCTTTGTCCAACCCCCATTTGCATTAAGATAGTAATTGTCACCAAAATGTCCCGTGTGATCATGATCACTTGCTGCATATTTGTTCTGATTATGGAAATGATCAGTTGTTCTCTCAAAATCATCATGATCATGTTCAATTGCCCAAGCATTATGATTATGAGGTTCTGCATAATCATGATCATGAGGTGCTGCATAGTCATCACCATGACTATGTGATGGAATACCCCAGCTACCGTCACTTCTCAAATATTTTGACTCATTACCCGCTGATGGGGGTACAAGACTATTTCCAGTTTTACCACTGACTAATATCTCTGGCCTACCCTCAACCTTACCCCAAGCTATTGATCTTATCTTGTCATTGGTTACTTGATTATTTCCAAACTTTTCTGTTGTTATGGCATTAGCATCAAACTTAGCTGATGTTATGGCATTAGTTGCCAGCTTACTTTCTATTACCGCATCACTTGCCAACTTAGCTGTTGTTACTGCATTCGTTTTAATTTTATCACTTGTCACATTCTTATTGTCTATCTTGTCTGTTGTTACTCCACCTACTTTTAAATAACCCCATTTATCTATTTTTCCAGCTTGTACAGGGTGATACCATATACCATCCCCTCTTAAATAGAATCCTGATTTTTCCGCTGTATCAACAGTAGGTACTAGTGTAGCTTTTTGTGTTGAGAGTGATGAAATCCAACCACTTAACGGTTTGGGTTTATCACTTATTTTACTCCAGTTTACTGAATTTACTTTTGTACTTGTTACCGCACCACTATCAAACTTTTCTGTTGTTATTGCGTTAGGTGCAACCTTAACTGTTGTTATGGCATCATCTTCAAACTTATCTGTTGTAACAGCATCACTGGCAAGCTTTATTGTTGTTACTGCATTCGCGGTAAATTTATCACTTGTCACATTCTGATTGTCTATCTTGTCTGTTGTTACTCCACCTACTTTTAAATAACTGAATGCATCTATTTTTTCAGCTTGAACAGGTTCAAACCACACACCGTCAGCTCTTAAATATAATTCTGATTTTAACACTGTATCAACTACAGGTACTAGTGTATCCTTTTGTGTTGAGGATGATGAAATCCAACCACTTAAAGGTTTGGGTTGATCGCTTATCTTTTCCCAATTTATTGAATTTACTTTTTCATTTGTTATCGCATTACTTGCAAACTTCTCTGTTGTTACAGAATTACTTGCAATCTTTTCTGATGTTATGACTTCTGATCCAAACTTTATTCCTGTTATAGCACCCGCTGCAATTTTGTTAGTGACTACGGCTGCATTGTGAATCTTATCTGTTGTTACAGCACCATCTGCAATGGTTGCTGTTGTTGCTATTTTTATATAATTTAATGCCTCAATTAACGAATCCTTGAGTGGACTTTCCCAGGTTCCATCTCCTTTCAAATATTTTGCAAACCAAGCGCCAACATCTGACTCTTCTACTCCTGGAATTAAACCGGGTGCGTCACCAGAAAAAATAGGTGCCGGCGTGTCATTATCGATTCCATCTCGAAAGATCTCAGGAATCGTTGCTGGATCGATATCATTCCAACTAGCACTTGCTAATGATTTTAAGTAACCGTTGTTCTCAGCCCATGCATCCACTGTAGTTTGATTTACATTAGTATCAATTGAACTTAAATTTATACTTACTCCTCCAGAAAGCTTAATTTCATTATTCGCAAAGCTTAGCGTCTGTCTATATAAACTTACATCTATTATTGTATCTCCTTCTGTAAAACTTAAGTCATCTCCTACTTTACTTATATCTAGCTCATCTATCCTACTATTTAATGTTATGTCCGCACTTTGAAATGCATTTCTTAATTGAGCATCACTTGCTTGATAATCTACCACTAAGCTATTAATAGCATTAAGATTGTTATTAACACTTACCCCTAAAGCAGCATCAGCAGCATTACTGGCTAACTTGTTTTGATCAACATCAGCTTGAATTATTTGATCTGAGGATGCAAACTCTTCTCTTATTACAGCATCTTCTTCCTGATAGGCTATCTCTACATTACTAATAGTATTCACATTACTATTAACACTTACTCTCACAGCTTCATCTACAGCCTCTCTATCTAACTTATTTTGCTCAATATCAGCTTGTATTAGCATATCAGCTGATCCAAACTCACCTTGTATAACTTCATCTGCTAGTTGATATGCTATCTCTATACTGCTCATTAATTCTAAATTATTATTTATGCTTACTCTTAATGCATCATCGACGGTATCCCTATCTAACTTTTTTTGAATAACATCAGCTTGTATTGCTGTATCTGCCATTTCAAATGCTTCTCGTATCGCTATATCTTCTTCCTTATAAGCTATCTCTAAATCATTAATGGAACCTATATTAAGATTAATACTTGCTTGCAAAGCTGTATCTACTAAACCAAAATCTGTTCTAATGGATGCATTTAACACATCATCGGCTTGGCTATATGCTAAATTTATATTTGTTATATTAGTTTCTAACACATCATCTCTTGCCTCTAAATCGTCGCTTAAACTTGCTATCGGACCTATTTTGATATACCCAAAACTAGCGATATCATCATCATTTAATTGTGTATCGATACTCGATAAATTTACCGAATCCACAGCTATACTACTTTCTAATTCTAGATATAATTCATTGTTGGAAATACTTAATTCAAGAATTTTTTGATCATCGGTTCCAATTCCCGTCCCCAACACACCAAAATCAATAGATCCAGCATCCGATAGAGTTAATATATTACCGACAAATGATAGCTGTTGCCTGTAATGACTTAAATCTACTGGAGTTGCCTGCTCTGTTGATAATATGAGACTATCCTCACTACTTAACTCTATGTCTAAAGCATCGATTTTTGTATTTATAGCTATATCAACTAACTCGCTTGCTTCTTTATTTGCAGTAATGATAGATTCTTGAGTCTCTAACTCACTAGCATTATTAGCTATAGCCGTGCTATTAGTACTAATATTAGTAACATTATCATCTATTCTACTAATATTAGTACCTATTATCGTTGAATTCGACAGCCTGTCAGAATCATTATTTATAATGTTGGCTATATTATTATTAATAAGAGCTTCATTTGCACTAATATTTTCGGCATTTATTTCGACATTACTGATATTAGTAGCTATTGCTAACGTATTAGTATCAATTGCTCCACTATTATTACTTATATCATCTTTATTGCTACCTATCTCAATCGTATTTATTCCAATTGCTACGTTATTTAAGTCTACTTCTTCATTATTTATATTGATTACATCTGCATTTACACCGATTGCTTCTACATTGCTAGCTATTAGATTTACATTACTATCAAGCTGATCATCTCTTACAACAATATTAGCTGAATTAACGCCTATATTAGTTATATTATTTGTAATATTTGTTGCTAGTACTAAATCTACATCTTCTAAATCTTCTCTTAATGTTATGACAGGCACCATTTTTATATACCCAAAATCACCTATTTCTAAATCTGTTAATTGAGTATCTATACTCTCTAAATTAACTGTTGTAATGTTTCCAGCATCCTCTATCTCAACCTGCAAAATATTTTCCGATAAATTTAAATCAAGTAGAGCTTGGTCATCTGTACCTATATCACCTCCAACTAAACCAAAATCGACTTCGCCTCCATTATATGACAATCTCAAGACGTTATTATCAAAACTTAATATTTGCTTATACTTACTTAAATCTACACTTGTATCATCTGCTGTTAAGCTTAAAACGTGTTCTTCTATACTTAAATCAAATGAATCGCCCCAGACACCCTCACCTTCCCCGTCTGATGTCCATACCTGTCCAGCTAAACCTTCTTCATTAATAAAATAACTCCCATATTCAACATATTCCTTTTCTAGAATTCCATCATCAGATAATTTATCTAAATAACTACTATAGGGTTGTATATCTACACCTATATTCCCAGTTGAAGCATCTCCTAGATATAGCTTTAAATCTACCTTTGAATCAGCTTCTTCATCTCTTGTTAAATTTAATATACCGTCATTCATACTTAATATCTGTCTATCTGTATTATCTTGCAAGTCACTTAAATTTATCGTGGGAGGATTTGATCCTTCTAAAGTTATGATATTGGTATCAGAATTATAACCAATATTTTGATCATCTGTACCTAGTAAACTTGCTGCACTCAAATTTATAGCTCCTCCATTTTCTAACATAATAATAGCGTCAGCTTCATTAAAGCTTAATTGTTGTGAATCGGTATTATCTTTATAGATACTTAAATCAATATTTGAACTTACTCCTTCTATGCTTAACTTATCATCTTCTAAATGCAACCTAATATTATCTGGGCTTGTTTCTAATATATTTATACTTGCTTGTAATTCTGTTATAAGATCTTTCCATTCGTCTTCAGTTATAAAATATGTATTTAAATCTATTTCTGAGTCTTCTCCATCTAACTTTGTTACAATTAAATGATTATTTGATATGCTTAATTCCTGACTATCCGTATTATCTAATAGATTACTTATATCTATTTCATCCCAGTCTCCTACCGCAATTTTATACTCATCACTCATATAAGTTAGCACCATTGTCTCTTTCGTTATAAAACCTAAACTAGATGTGGGCTGTGCCTCATAAGCTCCTTTTAAGTCATTCCATAAAAATATCGGCTTTTCTTTTCCTGGTTCACCTATAAACAAATTTATGGTTCCTCTTAATGGATCATCTACTACACTAGCCATCTTATCTACCAATCTAAATTTTGTTCCTAATTCATTAGCTTGTAAATACTGACCAGCATGTCCTTTTATATTTGGAATAACACCCTCTAATCCCATCTCACTTAATTGTAATACCTCAAATAAATTTTCCGTACTTATCATCTCATACTTATTACCTGAAACTATCAACACATGATTCTCATGATCTTCTTCGATATTAAAAAATTCATTTATTTCATTTTTGTTTTTCACACCCATTACCTCTAATAAATTTTCAGTTGTTATATAGTCAAATTTTTCTTCTACTTCATTAACTATTACCACGCTATTCTTACTGTGTGATATATCAGGAAATAAATTTCCAGTTGGTGTTTCATAGGCTAAATTTGAATATAATGTATTTGAGTCGACATTCATGGTTATGATACTAGATGATATCAAACCCTGATCTTCTTTTACTGTTATTTTGATCCAATTTATATCGGACATAAAGATACTTGGATTTAATTCGTTAGACTCATCAACTCCAAGTTCTATTTGGATAAACCCTTCTTTTATAATATAGTTTTCGAATGTTTCTCTGAATACAACATTATCTTTATTATCTGATAATATTTCTACTTTTAACCAATCAGTGTGAATATCACCACCACTTATCTGAGTCTGATTATACATACTTTGAATAGTTAACGTTTGAGTATTAGCATAGATCGAAGAACTTATACTCATTACTATACTTAGTAAAATTCCAACTATTAACCATTTTTTTGCCATCTTTTTCAAGCTCATCTTTCTGCCCTCTTTGACTCTATGGCATGGATACGTTTTGTTAAGTAAGCTAATTTTTCTTTTAAAGTCTTATTTTTTTCTTTTAATTCTTTTAATTCGTTTGCTTTTAATGATTCTCTTGATTTAACAATCGTATTTAAACTTACTAGATCCTCTTCTATCTCTTTATTTAACTCTTTCACACCCTCGATTAACAGTGGAGCAATCCGGCTATAGTTTACCGTTAGATAATCTTTATTATCTTTTGGTATTGATACAACTTCTGGTAAATACGGTTGTAATTCTTGTGCAATAACACCTAGTTCGCCACTCTTCTTATATTTAGTGCTTTTTCTATCATATCTTACACCACGAATATTTTGTATTTTATATAAAGCATCTTTAATTGTTGTAATATTGTCTTTTACCCGTTTATCACTAAGAGTTTTCCATCCATTTTGTTGTAACTGACCTACAATATGCGTTTTATCTGGATAATTACTATTAAAAACAGTCCAAATGGCATAGCTACCAGAAGGTTGACCCCACCAAGCCCATAAATCAAACTCAACCCAATTATCATTACTAATACTTCCAAAATCAAACGCATTAAAGCAAGTTCCAAAAAAATGGATTTTTGTTTTACTGACAGAAAAATTTTGCGGATTACTAACACTAGGACTTATATTTTTACAAGCATTTGATGCCTTCCCAGTTAAAGTTATCCCATGATTACCTGTATATTCCACAAAGCCAAATTTTGACCAACCTCCATTGCCATTATAATAATAGTCACTTCCATGTCCACTACAATGAATACAGCCGCTCCCTTCTCCGCTTTCAAGGTGATTATATAAAGCAAAATTATGATTAAAATCTACTTGAAATGAACTATGATCGTGCTGATCTTTTCTTACATAGATATGATCATGAGTAACTTTTGGTGCAAAATTATGCCCATGAGGTGTTGTTACAAACTCATTATGATTATGATCTGGTGAAGGCATGTTATACCAACTTCCATTACCTATAAGATAATAATGTTTTGAACTGCTAGCATCTCCAGGTGGTGGTGGGACAAGTCTACCTCCACTTTCCCCTCCAGGCACTTGACCGGAAAATCGTGCTGGTGCTCCTGTTACATCACTCCAATTCACATTACTTATTTTTTCATTTGTTATATCATTATTTTTAATTTTACTGGTGGTTATAGCACCATTCCGGATCTTATGTGTTGTTATCGCTCCATTTGCTATTTTATCTGTTGTTATATGTCCATTAAGAATTTTTATGCTTGTTACCGCACCATTGTTAATTTTTTCTGTTGTTACATGATTATTCACAATATTGCCTGTTTGGGCACGTTTAATATATCCCAAACTCGCGATCCTACTATCTTGTATGGGATCACTCCATGTTCCATCTCCTTGTAGAAAAAAATCTCCATTGGCATCTGTTGCATTATTAAGCTTTGGCACCAACGCTGGGATTCCTTCTCCGCCTGCAGAAAACCCTGTAAAAATACTTGGCTCACCGTTAATTTTACTCCAATTTACAGCACTTATTTTTTCATTGGTTATTGCGTTAGGTGCAATCTTATCTGTTGTTATGGCACCATCTTCAAACTTATCTGTTGTTATCGCTCCATTTGCTATTTTATCTGTTGTTATATTTCCATCTTTAATTTTATCTACTGTTACAGCTTGATCTGCTATCTTGCTTGTTATTACTGCATTATCATTAATATTGCCTGTTTGGGCACGTTTAATATACCCAAATTCACTAATCTTGCTATCCTGAACAGGATCACTCCAGGTCCCATTTCCTTGCAGAAACAAATCACCATCATCATCTGTTTCATTGTTGAGCTTTGGTACTAATGTTGGAGACCCTTCTCCGCCTGGAGGCATCCCTACAAACGTACTTGGCGTACCGGTAATTTTACTCCAATTTACAGTGCTTATTTTTTCATTGCTTATTGCTCCATTTTGTATTTTGGAAGTTGTAATAACTCCAACACCTATTTTTTCAGCTGTTATAGCATTATCTGTAATTTTCTCTGTTGTTATTGCATTATCTACAATTTTTTCTGTTATTATTGCATTATCAGCTATTTTTTCTGTTGTTACAGCACTTGTCGCAATAGTTTCTGTTTTAGCAATTTTTATATAATTTAATGAAGTTATCTCTTCATCTTTTATTGGATTATCCCAATTTGCATTTGCTCTAAAATATTTATCCTGATCTCCTACTGATGCAGTAGGAATCATTCCAGATGTAGCTTCACCTCCAACAAACCCAAAATAAACACCAGGATCTGTATCGCTATCATTGTTATCCAAAAACCCAGATGGAATATTTACAATTTCATCCCATGAAACACCGGCAATTTCTGTTAAATATCCGTTATCCGCCAACATTTCATCTACGGTCGCCTCGTCTAAGGTTGTATCTATTGAACTTAAATCAAATGATCCTCCATTTGATAACGTTATTATATTTGTAAATTCATTAAAGGATAACTCTTGATCAAATATCCCTATATTTACAGGCGTTGAGTCCTCACTTGTTAATGACAGCTGCGCACCATCTAACTCAATATCTAAATTATTTATTTTAGCATCTATCTCACTATCAGCTTCCTCAAACTCTTGTTGCAATTGCCAATCATTATCTTGATAACTACTTTCTATACTTTCTATACTTGTTACGTTACTATTGATACTTACCTGCAATGCTTCATCTGCGTCGTTACTTTCCTCTTCTTTTTGATCTATATATCCTTGTAACACTATATCTGCCTCTAAAAATTCGGCCCTTATGTTACTATCTTCTAATTGATAACCGGCTTCTAGTTCACTAATTAAAGCTATATTCATATTGATACTTGCTATCAAGCTGCTATCTGCTGCATCTGTGTTTATCTCATTTTGATTTACATTTCCTTGCAACACGGTATCTGCCGCCAAAAACTCCGCTCTTATTGAAACATCCTCTTCTTGATAATCTGTTTCTAAATTACTAATCTCGTCTCTATTTATATTTATACTACTTATTAGCTCTCCATCTACTAGATCCGTCACGATCTCATTTTGATTTATATCACCTTGTAGAATAGTATCTTCATTTAAAAACTCTGCTCTTATAGCAATATCGTCTTCTTTATATGCGGTATCTAACTCACTTATTGCACTAGTATTTATGTTTATACTAGCCAACAACAGCTCATCCGCTAGTCCAAAATCTTCTCTAATGATACTACTTAAGTTCTCATCAGCTGTCATATAGTCTGAAATTACAGTATCTATTCTAGCTTGTAATACTACATCTTCTGCCTCTAAGTCTTCTTTTAATAGCGTTACTGAATCTATTTTTATATATCCTAAATTACTAATATCTAGATCTGTTAATTGTGTATCAATACTCGAAATGTCTATACTTTTTACACTACCACCATCTTCAATTCCCACAGATAAAGTAGTTCCTGATAAATTAAATTGAGTTATATTCTGATCATCTGTTCCAATATCATTACTAAATTCAAAACTAGCCGTTCCTGCATCTGATATCGTCAATATATTATTATTAAAGCTTATACTTTGCTTATATGGACTTAAATCAACTACGGTCTCATCCCCCGTCAATCGTAACTCATCTTCAACTAAACTTATATCTAGATTGTTAATCCTTGCATTTAGTGCTAAATCTTCCGTATCACTAGCTGCTTTATTGCTATTAATAGCGTTATTATTATCTTCAATTCCTGTATCAACATTACCTATATTAACGACATTAATACTAATATCTTCTATATTTTTTTCTATCTCACTATTATTACTCGCTATATTGCTATTATTCAACTGTATGGCTGATATATTGCTTGCAATATCACTATTATTATTTGTTATATTGACATTATTTATAGCAATTGAGCTTTCATTTAATTCAATCTCAATTCTATTTCCATCTATATTTTGCTCATTTAATGTTATACCAGCTTCATTTACAGCTATATTATTACTATTTTCTATTATCTCTATCTCATTTTCATTCATGATTCCTTCATTTATATCAATATTATTACTATTATCTGCTATGTCGCTACTATTTACGTTAATATTAAAAGTGTTAATTGCAATATCATTGGTATTAGTATCTATTGCATTATGTATCGTATTAATACTATCTTCATGTGTTGCTATGGCATTTTTATTACTTAAAACACGCCCTTCTAAAATAATGTCATAATCTTGAAAATCATTTCTTACGGGTGTTAATGAATCCATTTTAATATAGCCAAAATTTGCTATTTCTGAATCGGTTAACTGTGTATCGATACTTGCTAAATTAACGCTAACACCCCCTCCTCCATCCTCTAGGTCTATCCGAAATTCACTTTCTACAACACTTAACTCAATGATTTCTTGATCATCTGTCCCAATTCTTGATCCTAAATATCCATAATCAACAGCTCCTCCTTCATAGGATAAATATAAAACATTATCAACAAAACTTATCTCTTGCTTATACTTGCTTAAATCTACAGTTGTACTATCTCCAACTAAACTCAGCATATCATTTGTCAAACTTAAGTTATGAGACGGTGCCCAAAACCCTGATCCATCTCCATCAGATGTCCATATCTGACCTTGTAAACCTGCTTCATTAATAAAATATTCTCCATATTCTACATACGGCACTTCCAAAATCCCATCATCAGCCAACCTGTCTAAATATGTATTATAAGGTTGTACATCTACCCCTATATTTCCTGTTGAACTTGTTCCTAAATAGGCTTTTAAATCTACTGTAGAATCAGATAAGCCCTCTCTTGTTATACTTAATAGGCCATCTACCATAGTTAATTCTTGGAAATCCGTATTATCTTGCAAATCACTTAAATTAACTATTGGTGCATTTGAATTTTCTAAAATTAAAATATTTGTTAGCTCATTATAAGAGAGTGACTGTTCATCCGTTCCTACCTTATCTCCAGGCAGTGTCAGATCTACAAGCCCCCCATTTGTTAGTCTTAATATCCCATTTGATACATCATACATTAATTGCTGTTCATCTACGTTATCTAGGTACTGAGTAAAATCTATACCCACTTCCCCACCTGTAATCGTTAAAATATGATTACTATTCATAGCTAAATCTATACCTACTAAACCTAACTCCACTACATTCATTGATGAATCAAGATCTAAAAGCATCTCATTTAACTCTACGTCATTTATTAATATTTCATCTAAATCGATTACAGTGTTACTTTCAGATAAACTTAGTATACCTTCATTTAACTCTAAGCTCTGTTTATCTGTATTGTCTAGCAAATTATTTATCGTAATAGAACCCCAATTTTCTATTAATATTTCATAGTTTTCTGTATCATAACTGATCTGTACATCTAACTCTTCTATAAAACCTAAGGTATCTATCGTACTACCTTCAAATTTTTCATTGCTTGGATTCCATAATAAAATTTCTTGATCGTTATTAAAACTTTGAGTAAAAATATTTAAGGTTGCAATTATCTGCTCATCTAATATCGAATCTAACTCATTTATCAGTTCAAAAGCTGTGCCTTCTTCATTTACTTTTAAATACTTATATGTACCATCAGCCATACTCGGAACTTTTGATTTTAAAGCAATTGGCCCAATATTTAATTTTTCGATTAATGTAGCTGTTGATATTTTTTCGTAATCTTTGTTTTTGATTATCAATGTATTCATATTATGCATAGGATCTATAGTTAATATATCCTCTAGCTTATCTTTATTTTTTATAGGTAATAACTCCATTAAATTTTTTGTTGTAATATAGGTAAAGGCCTCTCCATACTGATCCGTCATTACTATATGCTCTTTACTATTTGATAAATCAGGAAATAAATTTCCAGTTGGTGATTCTAGTGCAAGATTTGAAAATAAACTTATAACATCTGTATTCATTGTAACGATTGTAGCGGGAGGAATTGTTTCGTAATCATCTATTGTTATTCTGATCCAATTTCTTTCTTCGTTAAATATATATGGATTTATTCTATTATCATTATTTGAACCTAAATTAAGGTCTACTACCCCATCTGTTATCACGTAATCATAAAATGTTTCCTGAAAAGCTATATAATTTTTATTTCCTTTTAGGATCTCTACTTTTAACCATTTAACCTTTAAATCACTACCATCTATTGAATAATAATCTGTTTGCACTTGTACATTTAAAGGCTGGGATCCAGCATATATCACCCCCGTTACACTTATCAACATACTAAGCATTAAACCTATCACGAATTCTTGTTTTAAAAGTTTTCTTAAGCTCATTTTTCCTGCCCTTTTAACTCTAGCTGATCAATCTGGTTTGTTAATATTTCGATTTGTTTATCAAGTTCTTTATTTTCATTTTTTAAATTCTTTATTTTTTTATTTATGCTATGTTCTTCTTCTTCCACTCTCTTTCTTAACTGAGTTATATGGCTATTTTTTTCTAACCTTAGCTCTTTTATGGCTTCAATCAGGACTACATTAATTCCTGCATAGGCCACCGATAAAAACCCGTCTGGATCTTTTAATACTACCTCTGGTATCTGTTTGATTACCTCTTGTGCAATTACTCCAATTTCTACTTGATCTAACTCTTCATTTCCAGATTCTTTTGCTTGGTATGTTACTCCTCGAATATTTTGTATTTTCTCTAAAGCACCTTTGATAGTTTTTATATTTTTCTTTAATCGTTGATCACTTGTACTAGACCAACCCGAATTATTTAGTTTTGTTATTAAACAATGATTTCCAGTATTAGCGTCAGTACAGCTACTATCCCTTATTTCTAGACAATATCCTGAACTACTACCGCTACAATTATACTGTGAAACGAAACCATATTTACCTTTATTTCCAAGGTGATCATTTTTAGGATTCCACTCACGCACACTCTCATCTTTATTAAACTCATCCCAGCTCCTACTACTTCCTATTCGAGAACCTTCCAATAGAGATGGATATTTAAGATCTCCCCATCTATCTGTACTACCCCCTGGAGGCATTGGCGTCCAACCTCCATTTGCATTATAAAAATGGTTTACACCATGGCTTGCACTAGCATGGTGATTGTTATTGGTTGATGCAAAATCATGGGGATGTATAGGTGCTAACCCATTATGACTATGTGAATCTTTTCTTTGTAACCCATCATGATTATGTGAAGAATGTTCAAAATTATGAGCTGGATGATCAGCTTTAAGCAGATAGTTATGCGGACCGATATCAGGCATAACCCACGTTCCATCACCCCTCAAAAATCTCCCATCATTGTGTTGCAGGCCCTCCACAGGAACTAAACTTTGTACTGCTGATCCACTTGTTAATTTGGTTGGCTTACCCGTTAACTTGCCCCACGATACAGTATGAATTTTGTTTTTATTTACTGCTTCAGGAGCAACTTTAGCTGTTATTACCTGGTTTGCTCCAATTTTTCCAGATGTTACAGCTCTATTATTATTTTCTGTTGAAGATCCTTTAATTTTTTCCCTTGTTACGGCTGAAGTATGAATATGCCCCACGTTTATATTATTATCTGCAATTTTTGCTGTTGTTACCGCTCCATTTACAAAAGCAGCTGTTGTTACCTCTTTTATGTAATTTAAATCTAACATTCTCTGAGGCTCAATAGGGTCTGACCATTCACCATTACCTTTTAAATATTTACTTACGTCAGCCGGATCATTTACAACAGGCACTAACGTTGGTTTATAAGAACCTCCATTTATCCAAGGACCTAATTCAATAGGTGGATCTGAAATTTTACCCCAGTTTATATCACTTACTTTATCATCTGTTACCGCACCTACGGCAATTTTATCTGTCTCTATCGCTTCGGATCCAATTTTTGCTGATGTTACGGCTCCACTTACTGTTGAAGATCCTACAATTTTCTCATTTGTTACGGCACTTGCACTAATATCAGCTGAAATAATTGTTTTATCCTCAATTTTTTCTGTTGTTATCGCTCCATCTACAAAATCAGCTGTTGTTACCTCTTTTATGTAATTTAAAGCGGATATTTTTATATCTTGAACAGGTTCTTCCCATTTGCCATCACCTTTTAAATATAAACTTTCTTCTAGCATATCATTTACAACAGGCACTAACGTTGGTTTATAGGGACCTCCATCTATCCAAGCACCTAATACAATAGGACTATCTTGGATTTTACTCCAATCTATACTCGCTACTTTATCATTCGTTATTGACTCTGTTATAATTTTTTCTTTTGTTATGGCTAAATCAGCTATACTTGCAGTT
>CERS01076817.1_pt1 | contig 17016 bp, 12 predicted proteins | sample 356251 | NCBI WGS metagenome assembly CERS01 (sample SAMEA2621020, study PRJEB7988) | marine metagenome | isolation source: saline water (ENVO:00002010), including
TGAATGTTAGATTATCACCTGTCTTAGGTGCTAAGTCTCCAGTAGCTGCTGTTGCAAAAACTGGGAAGCAAGTTGTATCAGATGATTCGTCTGCTAATGTTATTTGTGTTGCTGCCCCTGTAAGAGCACCAGTAACATCACCAACTACTCCACCGTTTGCTGTAATAGCACCAGTAAATGTAGAAACGTCAGAGACATTGAGGACATCTAAATCTGTCTGACCATCTACATCTAATGCACCATTAGCATCTATATTACCTGTAAATGTTGATATACCTGCTACTTCTAAATTTCTAGAGACATCTGAATCTACAGTTGTTGCTCTTACAGTGGTATTAGTGGAACCTGTTACAGTAAGAACTGCACTATCAAATGTTAGATTAGCATCATCTTCTAGTTCTCCACCAGTACCTGCGATAATAATTCTATTATTTGTCAGGTCGCTAATTTTAGCAGATGCTGCCTCTATAGCATTACCATCTACTTTGACTAGTCCAGAAAATGTAGTTAAACCTGCTACATCTAAATTTCTACTGACAATTAAGTCTTTTGCAGTTGATATTCCAGTAATCTTAGAGTTTACCGCAGTCATCTCGTCAAATCCGAGATCTCCAGTAATATCTAACTTACCTAAAATAAAAACATCTGAAGCAAAGGTAGAGATGCCAGCGTGGGTACTAACCCCAGAAATTGTTTGTTGCAGCCCACCAACCTTAGCTAACTCTCTAGCTCTTGACATAACGTTCCACTATTAGAAATCCTATCCTTTGTATTTATACCTCGGTCAGGTTTATCTTAAATTTCTTACCTGTCCGATTGTTTTTCATGAATATATTTTCATCACCCTCTTGAAGTGTCCAATCACCCCAAGTACCATCTATATCATTTTGACTACCCTTATTAGAGAAGTGCATATCCATAGTATAGATGTTATTCCATCTTACAGCATTTGATCCAAGGTTATATGTAGAGTGAGCTGATGGAATTATGTTACCTGCAGCAGTGATGTCAGCAACAGATATTGAGGGTGTACCAGTTAGACCAGTAGCATCTCCAGCAAATGTTGCAGCAGTAAGTGTATTAGTGCTAGGATTATACTGAAGACTAGTATCTGTTCTGATAGCCTCGTTACCAGATAATGAATCTGCGAACGTAATATAATGAGTTGCGTTTGTAGTACTGGTTTCGGTTAGTGTAACCGTAGTTGCATTCAACGTACCAGTAATAGAACTACCAGGTATATTGGTTAGGGATAAACCTGAACCTGCAAATTCTGTAGCATGTAATGTACTATTCTGTGCATCATACCTCAGTGCAGTATTGACCTTAGCTGCATAATCTCCGTTTACATCATTTACAAATACAACGTAGTTTGTAGTATCAGATGATTCAGTTGCAACTGTTATGCTGCTTGCTGCTCCAGCAAATACTCCATCAAAAGTAGTAGCAGTTATAATACCAGTAGACTTTACACCATCAACTTGTAATTGATCGGTTACAACTATTCTTACTGCGTCAAAAATTGATGCAGTTGAGAATCCTACAGAGTATAGATCACCCGTTACCTTACCAGTTACATCACCAGTTATATTACCAACAAATCCACCTGCAGCAGTTATAATACCAGTAGCATCAACATTATCACTCTTTAGAATGATGGCAGTTGATATCCCAGCTGAATGCAACGGACCTTTGAATGACATTGCTGTTACAATGCCAGATGCATTTATAGTACCTGCCTGTAACTGACTTATAGTAGATACACCAGTGGAGTTTATATCTCCAGTTATATTACCAACTACCCCACCAGTGTGAGTTCCATTACTATTTCCAGTAAGATCACCTGTGACATTACCAGTAACATTACCTGTAAGATTACCAGTAACATTACCTGATAATGCTCCTGTAAATACACCTTCGGCAGCACCTAATGTACTAATACCACTAACGTTTAGGTTAGTAAAATTACCTGTTGGTGATATAGATGCAATACCTATAGCAGGTTGAGTTATTGTAAGACCAGCACCAATACGTAATGTACTAATCTCTGGGAACGCTGCATTACCTGTGCTATCCTGTGTCTGTATCTTACCAGAAGTTTCTGCAAATACGGATACAATACCTGAGTTAGGTTGTCCAACAGGAGACTCTCTAAATGAAAGACCGTAACCTATTTGGAATGTAGTAACACCTGTTGCTCTAGTAAATCCAGCAATATCTTGACAATCAAATGGTGATCTGTTTAGTGTTATGGTAGCAACACCAATCTCATTACCACTGTAAGTTTGTTTTGTTTGTACTACGTTGACCTGATTACCAGTAAAGTTAAACTTAGTAACCGAACCAGCGAATCCAGTTGGAGTAACACCCTCAATCTGAACATCTAAACCATTTATAGTACCTATACCAGTGAAATATTTTTCTTCCCATCTACGAGTTCCGTTGATGTCACCCATCAACATATAATCATTATTACCTGGTAACCCTAAATTAGGTTCAGTTTCTTCCAGACCAAGAAATGATGGAAAACCATCAGTCTGTTTTCTAAACGTTGATAAACCTGAGTAGCTGGTTACACCAACTCTGCCTGAAAGAAGTCTTCCCATTACTTAGCGTTCTCCAGTATACTAACTATGCATTTCTGAGTATTAGCAACATCTCCTGAAATTTTTAGGATATCGCCTGGTTCTAGTGCTAATCTACCCTCAATGAATGTCATTGAGTCTTGATGTGGGATCCTACCAAGTTGTACGATAGGAGTGTCAACTGAATCTCTACTTAGAGAAGCAGTGAATGCAGTCACCGAAGATGATGCACCGACGTTAGCTACATTACCATAGATGACCAATGCAGAAACCCCTGCAGGACATGTATAGATTCCAACCGCACTAGTGGTTAGAGTGTGTGTAACAGTCTTGAATTGATTTGTTGGAGCGGCTGCCATTTTATAAATTGCCTCCTAATGCTATTAATAGTGGTGTGAGAGTTGACTGTACGTTTTTATCAAAAGTGTCACCTGTAATCTTACCTGTTTGTTGGTTGACTACAAAGTTATCACCTAACTTTAGATTACCTTTCTCATCAACTGATGAGTAGATAATTTTACCTCCTTGTTCTGATACAGTTTGGTTCTCAGGAACTGAGACACCTCCTTTTATAGGACGGGCGGTATCAATTGCTATGCCAGATCCAACATGTTCAAAAACATATGATGAAGCGTTGATAAATGATTGTTTAGCAAATGGAACTGTTGATCCTATTCCTACAGTTGCAGGTACAGACTTATCGAGAGTAATTGTCGATATGCCAGATACAACAGGGGTCGCACTATTTATAGTATGATAAGTAGGCGATAATGAAGCGGTTGCAGTAGCTGTGACCCCCGACGAAGGAGCTGATATAGTCACAGCTGGTGCAGACCGATATTGTGATCCTTTACCCGTAATATTTACCGAGGTAATAGAACCAAATCCGCTTATAACAGCACTACCTTCAGCAGTTATACCATTAGTCCCAGACGGATCACCAAAAGTTACAGTTGGTGGATTCGTCGCAGTATATCCTGATCCAGCAGCAGTTATAGAAATACTTGTTACTTCATTGAACAACTCACCCAAATACAAGACCTGTCCAGAGTAAGGTCTAATGGTTAGGTTAGCAACATTGACTATGTTATTGTCAGTTGATACAGTGGCAGTAAGAATACCTGATTGATGTACAGTACCTACCCCAGAAGAGATAAGACCAAAAGTACCAAAAGATGCTTCAGAACTGTGAACGTCTGCAGTTGCACCTGTGACACAAGTAACAGCAGCCTCGTTACAAATGCTGTAAATTGAATTGAGTTGTGCGTGACCATCATTTGAAACTGTAACACCTATACCACCCTGATTGTACATTGTGTATGAATCAGCAGTGATAGATTTCTCACCCTCTGCATGATTACCATCTACCTTCAATCCAACACTGTTAGGAACATAGTTAGTACAATTTCTAACCAGTGGAGACTGAGTTACAATACCGACTCCAGATGGGGCAAAGCAAACCATTGAACCAGTGCTCGCAGCACCGATGAATGATAGGTTCTGTATCATAGAACCATTCTTTAGTTCAAATAAATCTGCCCCTGCATTTGATGGAACTACCTGAGTATTGTTCAGTTCATCTCCATCAATTGTGACGTTTGCTGGCACTGTTACAGGATTATTCTCAGTGTATATACCACTAGCAACCCGTATGACATTACCTGCAGCAGCAATTGCTGTAGCACCCTCAATAGTGCGTTTTGCTGCTCCTTCTGTCAATCCATCATTAGTATTGTTACCACTCTCATTCACATATATGATATTGTTTATCTGACTACCAGTATTTCTGACCCAAATAAGTTCTCCATTAGCATCAGCAGAAAGAATAGATGCTGCAACACCGACAGTTGCATTACTATCTAAGAATGTACCACCTATCTGAACATAACCATTAGAAGTATCACTACCATTACGTGCTACTTGCAATAAGTACTCTGGAAGTGTACTACCAATACCTACTCGTTTGTTGGTAGGATCAAATACAAAATTGTTTGCACCACCAAATTTACTGTCAGTTTTCTTATACTGTACAGAATTTGTTCCATCTTTTGCATTCTGGAAATCATCTGTCCATGATACACCAGTACCAACAGTTATCAGTACCTCATTATTATTTCCATTACTATTATTTGAATCGTAAACTGCACCAGTAAATCTTGCAGTACCAACAACATCAAGATTTCTCTGAGGTTGTGTACTGGCTATACCGACATTAGCCGCTGCCACTATGCCATCAAAATTTGATGTAGTTGCTGCTACATCAAGTCCATAGGTAGGATTAGTTTTACCTACGCCTGTTAGGTTATTATCAGCATCAACAACTAATGCGTCAGTGCCGACCTCTAAACCTTTTTCTACAGCAAACTTTCTATTTACTGAAGCCATCTACTATCTACTCCTTCGTAAGTGTATTTATCAACTGATACGCATAATAAAGGCAAGGGCATAAAATGGTGGGAGATTCTTATTGGTTGCACTTGAACCTAGAGTGTCCGTAGATGCTGTAACTCCTATGCCAGTTGTTTGAGATGCATTTGTTATACTTACACCTGCGTCAGCAGAAGCGTTAGTAATAGTAACATTTGCATTATTAGTATTAGCAAAGGAACTGACAACTGTTTCATCAGTAAAGGAAGAACTTATGCCAGAAGTAGTTCCTGATTGAACATCATTACCAACGTTTGATGCACCACCAGAAGTAGTAACACTTTCGTTACCATCGGATGCACTATAGGTATGACTATGATCAAATTCGTGCTCGTGAGCAGCGTTGGTAACACTGTGACTGTGATCACCATCACCTAACGTGTTAGCGTGAGTATGTACACCACCTGATATGGTGCTAGAGTGAGTGTGACCAGTATCACTAACAAATGTAGAGACTGTGTGCTCATGTGATACTAGAGTAGCATCTGTTTGACCACCTGTCTGACCTGAAGAGTAAGCGTTTCCACGAGTAACAATAAATCTGTCAATAAGATTTGGTGTACCTGCAGTACCATCACACAAGTTCCAGTTAGCTGGTATAGCACCATCCAAACCAGACCACATTATAATACCACCAACAGGTATTATACCATTACCAACAAAGGCAGTTGCAGTACAAACACCCGAAGAGTTTAGTCCCCCACCAAAGGTAGAATTACCTCCAGTGTAGGCATCACCTGTGATTGAACTTGCTCCACTAACTGTTATATTGTTAGTGACTGCTGCTGTGTGTACAGTTAGAGTAGAACCAGACCATGTGAAACTTGAACTATCTTGTAGTTCACCATCTGTTCCAATTAGAGCTAAACGGTTAGGATTGAGATCATCAATCTTTAGACTAGTAATACTTGCGTTACCAGTGACACTAAGAACTTCACCTGAGTCAACAGCAGATTGACCTATTGCAAGTTTCTCAAATGCATATGCCTCTGCACCATTCTCAGTAGAAATAGGTCCAAATTGCTGCCATCTATTTGTTCCAACGCCTGAAGTTCTAACCCATCCAATATATCCACCAGGATCGTGAGTAGTCTTGAATAATATGTTATCTTGCTGATTAGCAACAGTTGGTTCTGATCCCTGAATACCCAAGAACAAGACACCTTTTGTTCCCTGTCTATTACCTCTTAGTTTTATATCAAGAACATCAGTATTCTTATTACTATAAAGGTTCTCGTTGACAGATAAATCGTCAGCAGTCAGAGAATTCAGCAGGAGAGATTTAGGAAGAGAAGATCCAGTTGGTGCTGTATCAAACTCATCTATAGTACTACTACTCTCACCAGTAACAGCATCAGTCTTTCTACGTCCAACATAGAATTCACCTTTGTCGTTCATACCAGTGTAAACAACAAGTCCACCTCTAGTTTGAGTAGATTGTGATGCTAATTGTTGTTTGTCTGTAAGTATTCTATCTTGTGCCGATGGCATTGCAGTAGAATAATTACCTGGTCCATGACCAACATATTCAAACGTATGTCCAGAAGCACGTAGGATAGAATATCTTCTATTCTCTACAGGTAATACTTTTATTCTAATAGCAGCAACATTCTTATCATGATTTGTTGCGTTAGTTCCTAGGACACCTCTGATTATAGAATTACGATCTTTATTTGATATTCTTACTATCTCATCTTCAATCTGAAGATAATCTCCTCTACGTAATAGATTATTCTCTAAAAGTGATATTGATGATGTAGTTGTAGTAAGACCTGTAGTTAGAGGTGTTGTAACTCCATCATATATTGGGATGGTCTGATTGTTACCTCTTGCAGAAATACCCGTGCCATGAGCATATGCAGTAGCACCGCTAAATGTAGGAGTACTACCAAGAGCACCCATGCTTACATTTACGGAAGAACCATAACCGATTCTATCTGTAATAAAGTGAGTGCCATTGAATTCTGTATTAGCATCATTGATTACAATCTGATCACCACGCCTCAAACCAATGTCAGAATGTAATGTAACTGTTGCTATACCACTAACAGCATCGTATGTTATATTGTTTATACCAGTTGTTACACCAACATGGTACATGAAACCACCACTGCTCGTATCGCTTGCAGTTCCTGAATAAGTTATTCTTTGTGGTTCACTGATAGAAGTAATTCTATGCAATCCATTATATTGATCACTTCCTACACCAACTACTTGAACTATATCACCGACATTATTATTGATAGCGTCTATTCTAACAGTTGCATCACTTCCTGAAGCAGAGAAAGGAACTCCTCGAACAGTAACAACATCATTTACTGTGTAACCAGATCCATGATTGTTTACAACAAGACTGGATATAACACCACTAGAGTTGACTGTAACATCAGCAGTAGCACCTTTACCTGTTCCGCCAGTTAGATCAACGTTGAACCATGAAGTAGATATTACATAATTACTACCACCGTTCAAATCAGTAACTGTAAGTATGGAATTCAATCCATGCTCAACACCACCATCTAAACTCAAATTAGATCCTGAAACTAATGCACCTGTTACACCAACACCAATATTACTCTTCTCTATGAAAGAATCAATTCCTTCTCTTGATATACTATTAGAAGAATCGTTAGTGCATACTATACCAATATCATTTCTCTTAGCATAAGAGATCGCAGCTTGAGGATCTACAACAGGATTGTCTATATCAATCTTTGGTCGTAAATCATTTACATCTTGTGGGAAGAAGTTAGATGCAGTAGAGAATGGTGATATTGAAGGTTGTGCAACATATGATAAGACTGTTAGATCATAAACACCATCTTGAATATTTCTCTTATACTCCTGTATCTCTTCATTAGTATAAATTTGATATGCAGTTCCAAAGTCACGTTTGTTGAAGAATGGTGCAAAAGTTCTACCAGAACCTACAATAGACTGATCATGTAACGTATAAGGTACATTAGTAGTGATTGTAGAAATACCACCTGGATTTGTGTTTATACCAATTCTAAATGTCCTAGCATCATCAATTGCCAACACATCAAATAATCCATTATATCCAGAATTTGCAGTACCATCAGCATTATTGACACTTCTAAGTCTTCTTATCTCTATACCTTGTCCTACAGATAGTCTATGTGGGAACTGTGCTGTTATAATACCAGCATTGGAACCAGAATTCCAAGTTGCATCTACAATAAAACTATCAATTTTTAGATTCGATGTAGATGATATAACTGTAGAATCATTCTTATAGTTTGTATCATCAGGGAATGATCCAGACTCAGCAATAGAGAATCCGTTAGTTGGTGGTGATGCAACTGTTGCATCATCAGGAACTACATAGCGAACTCTATAAATTTTTTCTAAATCTTTTCTATTATCACTCTGTCTTTGTACAAATGTATTGACTGTTCTTGGAGTTATCTTAGTTTGATTAGATACTATAGCAGATCTTAGTGTATTTGCTGCTCCAACATTTATATACCAACCAGTTCCTGACTCATACTGAACTGGGTGTCCTACATCACCTGGTGCTTTAGATTCTACTGTAGATACAAATCGTAATTTACCACCTAAGTTGTTTATACCAGTAAGATTACTTCCAGCAATAGCATTATTGAAAGTAGTAGCAATCTTGATTTGATCTGCATTCAAACCAGCAGTTACAGTATAATAATCTCTACCATACTCAATACCATCAGGTAAAGATCCAGTCTCAGAGAATACCCTTACATTTTCACCTGGTAAAAACTTATGTGTATCTTCTAACGTGAACGTATTACTGGTAATTGAGTTTATACCAGAGTTGCTACCAACAAATATTTCCTTTTTACCAGATGCCCATGTGTCAGTATTACTGCTTGGACCTGGCATCAATACATCTGCACCGTAAGTTACATTCTCTATGGTACAGAATAATTTTTCATTTATTTTATTACCTACAACAAATCCACTAGCAGTTTTATTTGGTAAATTATCTTTCTGAGCGTGTCCAAATAAGAATAACTTAGTGTCTGTAGATACACCAACAGTTTGTTCTACATCAATAGACTGCCAGTTTATATCATCTACATTTGATATGATTCTTTTTGGTGGTACAATACTAGTGATAAAACCTTTATCATCTTTAGTAAATGCTTCTTTTCTAAATCCATCAGATTCAAGTGCTTTAGCACCAAAATTGGAGTTAGAGTTGGTGATAGACATATCACCACCAGCAGTGGACTTGAAGTGCTGACCATATCCAATGGCAAACACAGAAACCAACTGCATTACAGCATTATTAGATGCCTTTATATGATAATGCTCAAATTCAGGTTTATATCTTGCTAAACTATCAGTATGTAATGTTGTAGTTGTTCCTAATGTTGCCTGATCTTCATAAGCACCAGAAGTTGTATTATACTTTACGAAAGCGTTATCGTCTTTCTGAAGAGATATCCCAGTAAACTGGGCAACAAGCATCGACTTGAATCCAGTTGCTTTATCACCGTCACAATGCAAACCACATAAACCAAATACTGATCTAAGAGAACAGTTGAAGACATATGGTGAAGAAGACGTTACAGTATCACTCTCTATTGTGACTATAGGAGTCAATCCACTAAGACTTGGAGTTGCTGTACTCGTAGGAGTGCTCGCAACAGTATAGCTAAACTGAGTATCACTTACTACTTGTGATACAATATGACTACCATCATACTCAGCATTGTTCACACCAAATATCAATATGGGTGTGCCTACTGCAAGACGGTGATTAGTTTTTGTCTTGACAGTAACAATAGATGTTGCAGTAGTTGCTGATGGATCGATACCAGAATAGATATCTTCAAGTTCAACATCACCAATTTGTGATATAGCACCAACTATTCTATTTTCATCTACTAGTTTCTCAAAGTCATCATTAGTAGGATAAGAGGGTAGTGCTCTACCACTATTAGTTCCGTATGCAAGCGTTAGCTTTGCATAGTACATATCAAGATCAGTATTTCCCTTACCAGCAACTGTATTATTACCATCTGCATATTCAAATACAGTTAGTTTATGGTGTGAGAAATTAGGTGCATAAACATTCTCAGTAAAATCTTTGAACGTTCTATCAGAACCTTCTCCATCAAAGATACTAAATCCATAGAAGAAACAAGCACCTGTTACCCTAAAGATAGCAGAACTTGGTATTGCATCATTCTGAGGATCGGGAATATATTTTGGTCTTATCTTTGTTTTTCTTATATCTTGTCCAACGAGTGATGTGCCTCTTGGCATTATCACACCACCATGAATTGAATTATAATGGTATAATACGTTATCTACGTTATGAACATCAAAATTGGTTCCTATTCCATATTCAGTTATACTTTTAGATGTTCCATTTATATCAGTTATATTTCCATCGCTGTCTATTTGATAACCAGGTCTATTATCAACATAATGTACACCAGGTGATACTACAATAGTTGTTTTATCAAATTTATCGTTATCCTTTCCTAATTGATATGAAAATCGAGCAGACTCAATAAGTGCTCTTTGTATCGTTTTGAACGGACGAGTTCTTGAATTACCAGTGTTACTGATATCATCCGTTGCATCAAGTTCTTCAGGGTTTACGTATATTACGTTACCCTGAACATTCTTTAGAAAATTTTCAAGTCTGCTTAGTGGCATTACTTATTAATCCCGACACCATTCCTTCAACTTATTTATACCCTATCAAATTCGGGGTATCTATAATTGATCCTTTAAATATTTTATCAGATCATTCTGTCTGATATCAGCCTCCACAATAGCTTTCGTCTTTTCGGCAATGTCGTCCAAGATATTAACGTCAAGACCTGCGAATGGTGGAATGATACCAAGTATGCGAAGTAATCCATCTACAAATAATGCAAGACAAGTGAACCCAAGGATCATGCTAATGATGGTAGCATCCCTGTTGTGTTTACGCATCGACTCTTCATCTATTGCTCTTGCTTCAGCAACAGCAGCAGCTATCATCAGATCAACTTCTTCTTTAGTATAACAAAGACTTTTGATCTTTTCTTCTGTCATGGTATCATACGTATACTATATCTAGTTCCTCGTCTATGCCTTCTGCACTCCTTACAACTTGTAATACTGACATAAACTCATCTGCACTATCACATGTAACACATTGATAATTACCATGAGATCCATAAATCTCAAATTTTCTAGCAGCAAGAGTTACTCGAATCTCTTCTACAAATTCTTCAAGGTCGAGTTTTTGGTTAGCCATGGTGTTTTACAAGATGTTCCCATTATAGCATATGTAGTCAGATATCGCAAGGGATATCATCCACAACAGGAAGTGGTTTACTGTCAGCAGTCACTTCATAGTATGCTTTGATAGGTCCACCAGCACCATTACGAATAATAATTTTTGCACCATACTCAACACTATTTACAAATAACTCTTGAAATACTCCAATGGGAGTAAGTTGAACGTGAATAGTTTCTGGTTCAATATGTCCTCTCCAAGTCTCTGGCAATTCAATAATACCATCAACACTGACTGTGCCACGTACTTCCATAACTTTACATGTTTTCTATATTATAGCATACTTGTCAACTAGTGACAGTTCTTCTTGTTCCTCTATATCTTTCATCCAACAAATTCCTTTCAGGATCTTGTGGATCAAAGTTTCTATGATTAGGATCAGGATAATCTTCCCAAGTTTTACCTTCATACTCCACATGTAATGGATTTATATCTTTTCTCTCTCCACATATCATATAAAAACAATCAATAGAAGTGTCAGATTCTAATACGATCTTTTCATTATCAAACTCTTTTACAATAATATTCTGTTGAGTTCCAATAGGAGTAAGTTGAACTGTTATACTATCTTCATGCACTAAATCTTTCCAATAGGAAGGTAATGCAATTTCTGTACCTGTTTTGATTCTACCTCTACAATATACTGCCACCTCTGGTCCTTCAATACATGCGTAGGCAAGTCTATGCCCTTCACCTTTACTAGGGTGAACCATATCAAAAACTTTACCTAAAGAATCAGCAGTTCCAAATCTAGAAGCAAGTCTACCCTTATTCAAGCAATCAACAGCACCTGTGACAAAAACATCACCCTCAATATAAACTGCATTCTCTGCCTCTTCACCAATTATTTCAACATCACCCTCCACTTGGACTGCTCTACCACTAACACCAGGATTCCATTCTCCAAGTGCAGTTCCCACATTCAAAGTTCCTTTTGCAAACCCACCTTTATGAGCACCCAAAAATGAAGGTCCAGTAGCTACAAGAGTACCATCATAAGGTTTATCACCATTCAAGGTTTCTACTGCCTGATCTAATTTTGCTGGTTCTTCTACACCAATGTAGATTTTACCAGATTCAATGTCCCTAATACCTGCCATTAGTTTTTCAGTGTTTTAGTTTGAGATTCTAGATAATCACCCAATACAGGTGGTATCAATTGAGATGTTGGTTCGTGAATACGAATAACATTTCCTTGTATAATGTTCCATCCCTCAGAAAAAGAGATAACCTTGTCTTTTGCATCCAATATAACATTTTCTGATTGAGCAATAATGCGATTGTCTGCATCTAAGTTTATATCATGCTTTGCCTTGAGTGTGATATCACCCTCCTTAGCATTCTTTGCAGACATTCTAATATCATTTGCTACAACAGAAAATCTACCATCACATTCTATAAGTATATCACCAGCAGATTTAAGAATCAGTGGTGCTCCATCACATTTTTGAACTATCTGAGATCCTTGTGCAGCAGTAGCATCATCACTTGACCTTAGTTCAAATCCTCCATCATGAAATATACGCATCCCTGCACTAGATGATCCATGCAGTCCAATATCTTTTATTCTTCTAACGTCATCTCTTCTTTCTCTTCCAATGGCAAGAACACCATCTTCAGGATGTTGAATAATAATTGGTGGTACATTTGCCATTAGAAACCTCTAGGACAATCAATAACTCTAATAAGTTTAGACTCTGGAACGATAGGATCTTCATAATCCTGAACCTTAGTAAACTTAGTAATAGGTCTTATTATAGCACCAAAACCTGTGCTTGTGTTTATAGTAAGTTTAGGTATGTCAATGAGACCAACATCAACTTGTGTATTAGGATCTGATCCCAATATTCTACCCTTTTCATCTAATATAGGAATTATTACACCTCCACTAGGTGTGGTAATTGTATCACCTGGTTTATATCCAATACCAGGAGTTAGTACCTGAATTCCACCAACTTCACCAATAACATCAATACCATCATCATCTGAAGTTCCTGTCCCTGTAGTAGTAATAGGAATTACAGTTCCATCTGGTAAAGTTGTTGTACCAGTAGTTACAGTTGTTTCTTCACCCGTATCATCATCAAGTATAGTATCAATAACACCTGGTCCTACGTATCCACCACCAGTATTTGTTATGATAATATCCTTTATTTGTCCAAAAGTAGGAGAATTTTCATCTAAATCAATATCAGCAGTTGCAGTAGCACCTTTACCATTATCACAATTATCAGTTATAGTAACAAAAGGTGGTGCTGTAAAACCAGAACCAAGACTACTCATATTGACTCCAACAACTTTACCTATAGAGTTTATAACAGCTTTTCCTACTGCACCAGAACCCCCACCACCAAAGATTGAAAGTTTAGGTGATCCGCAATTTTTAGTAAATGGATCACAACCACCAACCAAATTAGACATACCACCAGGTATGCCACCTGATAAACCACTCTTCAATGTAGATACAGTACCTGCGATTCCTTTTACTTGACTAATTGCTCCAGTAACCTTACCAATACCAGGGAACATACCACCAAGAGCACCCATAGGATTTTTTATAGCATCACCTAATCCACCAAGAGAACTCAATCCAGTAGCAAGACCCATCATTCTACCAAAATTCAATTTCTTTTTAGGATCTGCACCCAAATTAGTTTTCCAATCTAAAGGTTCTGCCTCACACTCATTACCTTCACACTCAAGCAAAGCAAGACCTGCTTGAGCAATGTTGAGTGCTTTACCCATCATACCTGAAAATGGAGGTAAAGAAATACCACCTGCTAAACTTGATATTGAACTTAGTGCAGGTCCAATCATACCTTGAATCTTGTCACTAATACCTGAAATAAGACCTCCAAGAAACTGTTCTGCTGCACAAAGTGGGAACTGAAGTAGATTGCCTACCAATCCTTTCAAAAAATCACCGACAAAATTTTTCAAACCATTTATAACATTCTCTATCAAACAATAAACTTGATCAGTTTGCTTTCTTACTTCTAGATTTTTTATAAGGTGTGATGGATCTAAAAAACTAACTGCCTTACTAACTTGATCATCAACTTCTTTCAACATCTCCTTCCTAGCTTGTCTAATAGTTGCTGAAAATCCACCAGCAATTTTATTAGATGCCTTTGATATCAATTTATCCATGTCAACTATTCTGTTGAGCACTGGATCTATATGTTTATCTTCAAATGGTTCAAGTCCACTTACCTCATCAACAAAAGCTTGGAGAACTTTTGACACTTCTCCCATTGCACCACCAGGTGTAACACATTTTTGTGCTACTTCAACAGTGTCTGGTTTATCATTTATAACTTGGTTTATTACCTGTATCTTTTCATGAATCTTTGCATTACCTTTGGTTCTATCATGAAACTGTTCTGTTGTTTCCTCTGGTTTTTTGACACCCTCATCACCTGCAACCTTACTCTCTACTATCTTATCATCACTGTCTATTATACCACCACTTTCAATTGGTATTTTACCATGAGAACCTGTTATATGTTTTCCTACCTCTAAACTCTTATCAGCAGTAAAAGGACCGAACCCAGAACTTTTTCCTGATAATACTTTCTCCCAAGTTTTTAGTGGTTCTATGGTAGAGTTTGCATGAAATAAACCAACAACTATGGGTTGTTGTCCTTCTTCACCATCTAAGAAGAAACCAAAAACAGTTTCACCACCCTGCAATCCAAAACTTGTACCACCTCTATTATGTCCAGAACCGAACTGAGGTGATACAAGAAAATGAGCCCATGGTAAATCTTCGTCATCAATACCACCCTCTGCTGCTGATTCTGGTGGATGATGACCAAGTATTCTTACCTTTGCCCTATACCCTAATTCTACGTTTTGATTATTTTTATCACGCCATGCGTAATCTGCGGTTACCTGTCCAATGAACCAGTAGAAACCGTCTTTACCTGCAAAATTTATACCAACTTTACTAGATTCAAGCATTAGTCGTCATACACTCTACATTCTAATGAATCTGGATGATTGTCACAATATACCTCTAAATGCTTATCTTCATGGCGTGTGTGCCAGTCATTGATCTTACCTTCATTAGGCTCCACTTCCGATTCATCATGAGCATGAAATGCATCATTATGCATCTCTAAATCCTTCTCACTATATTCAATCATACCATGATTGACATGTTCTTTATGATCCTTAGGATCGATGTAAACCTCGTGATCGAGGTCGTGTTGTGGGACTTTTGTGGTCATGTTATTCGTTAGGTTGGAAAGAATCTCTTACGAGTGTAAGTCCAGTGTATGATTTGTCACCAAACTCATGTGCCAATCTTGCTATCATATAAAGACCAGAGGCAGGGTTTACACCCTTTCTCGTTGGTTTTTCAATATTTAGCTTAGGAAACTCACAGAAAATAACTTGACCTGCCCTCAGACTCAAGTTCATAGGAACACTAATATTCAACATTTGAGAAAATAATGCTGAATACCTAGCACTAGATTGTGCTTGGAAATTAGCTTGGTCTTGAGGAGTTTCTGCATCCTGACCTTCCACAGTGGGTGTCATGGTTGCATTGTCAAGTATTCCAAAAGTCATTCTTGAATAGTATTCAGAATATTCTGCTGGAATGTTTTCTTCATCGTTTGATAGTTTTAGGTATTTCCTAAGACTTTCTGTCAAACTATATTCAGAAAAAATTGGTTGTCTCGTCTGTATATTATAGTAATAATTTGCTGCCTTGTATGCCCCTGTTCTCAATTTTTTGAGGAGATCATGACTTTCTACCCATCTAGGTGGCGAAGCAAAATAAAAGTTATTGTTTGGATCTAACGTGCTTTTTTCTGCTGGTGCTATGTATTTTACATTTTCTGCTCCTGTAGCATCATCAAATATTTTATCAATACTATGAAAATTATATCCATCTTGTGTTTCAAAAAATAAGTATCCAGAACTTCCTTTTGATGGTTTATCTCCATCTGAAGTTGTTGGGATTGATTTTGGACACAACTTACTAATCATAAAAAGAGGTCTTCTATAATTACCAGTAAACTCAGTCTCGTTTTTTGTATCATGCACACTCATTCTTTCTGTTATTTCTAACTTATCTTTCAAAATTTTTGATACAATATCTGATATTTTACCTGTATATTTTTCCCAAACTCTTTGTGTATGATTTGTTACTGCATGTTTTGTTGTAAGAGTAAGTGCAAATATTTCTCTTTTAGTATCTGATGTGTTAGCTGATATATTTGAAATAACCAATGGTTCTGTACTATCATCCCATCTAAATTGTTCTTCTTGACTAGGATGCTCTACAGCTAGATGCACAGTCATCCCACTTCTAATTGGTAATTCATTTAGAAACCCAAAGGTATCATAACAAAACATTTCAACATGAATACTTGAATCAATAACATCCTCAAAATATTTTATTCCAGCAACTTGTCCCATCAGATTGGTAGCTTTACCACCACCTGCAGGTATTATATCAAATGTTTTTAAGGTATGACCAGTTGACCATAGGGACTTCTTTGCCATTATACCGTAAACAATCCCGTCATCTGTGCATATTTAGCGACAACATCGTATGGACTCGCTGGTACAATGACAGTACCACCACCAGAACTATCTCCACCACCTGAAGATTTTATAATAGTATCAGGATCACTGGTCATGGCAATCATTGCTGGACCTAGTTGATCGTTAGGTATAATGTCACCACTC
>CERS01033500.1_pt1 | contig 16942 bp, 7 predicted proteins | sample 356251 | NCBI WGS metagenome assembly CERS01 (sample SAMEA2621020, study PRJEB7988) | marine metagenome | isolation source: saline water (ENVO:00002010), including
TGAAATTCGATATCTTTTTCATCGCTTTCGTTTAGTGGCTCTTCTTTGGTTGAATCAGAACTCACTGTTCGTCAACAATTTCTGCATCTACAACATCACTATCTGATTCATCAGAAGAACTTTCTGAACCGTTTTGTTGTGCTGCAGCTGCTTCGTAGAGGCGTTGACCAAATTCTTGGCTTGCGGTCATGAGAGCTTCAGTTGCGCTAGCAATCGCCGCAGTATCTTCGCCTTCTAAAGTTTCTTTGAGTGCAGAAAGTTTCTCTTCAACATTAGTTTTTTCATCTCCGGTCAACTCTTCACCTTGATCAGATAACAATTTCTCTGTTTGATAAACGAGGTTGTCCGCATTGTTGCGAGTTTCTACTTGCTCTTTACGCTGCCTGTCTTCTTCCGCGTGAGACTCTGCGTCCTTAACCATTTGATCAATAACGTCGTTATCTAATGAAGATTGACCCGTAATAGTCATTGACTGTTCATTCCCTGTTGCCTGATCTTTAGCAGAGACATGAACAATGCCGTTTGCGTCAATATCAAAAGTTACTTCAATTTGGGGCATTCCTCGGGGTGCTGGTGGCAAGTCAACTAACTGGAACTTTCCTAATGTTTTATTAAATTGTGACATTTCTCGTTCGCCTTGAAGTACATGAATTTCAACGGATGGTTGGTTGTCATCTGCTGTTGTAAATGTTTCTGATTTAGCAATTGGAATAGTGGTGTTTCTTTCAATAAGGCGTGTCATAACACCACCTTTGGTTTCTATGCCTAGTGAAAGTGGCGTGACGTCGAGAAGAAGGACATCTTTGACTTCACCTACTAAAACTCCAGCTTGAACAGCGGCTCCGATGGCTACCACTTCATCTGGGTTTACATTTTTAGAGGGTTCGCGCCCGGTGATTTCTTGGACAAGTTCAGCTACAGCGGGCATTCTGGTTGAACCACCGACCAAAATCACATGATCTACTTCACCTTTTGTTAGACCGGCATCTGTTACTGCTTGCTCAAATGGTGCACGACATCTTTCAAGAAGATCAGCGGTGAGTTCATGGAATTTTGCTCTAGTTAATGTGTAGTCAAGATGAAGTGGGCCAGAATCTGTAGCGGTCACAAATGGAAGATTGATTTGCGTTTGTTGTACTTGCGAAAGTTCAATTTTTGCTTTCTCTGCAGCTTCTTTGAGTCGTTGTGCCGCCATTGGATCGGCAATTAAGTCAACACCATGATCATTTTTAAATGAAGTTGCAAGCCATTCAATAACTTTTTCATCCCAATCATCTCCACCGAGGCTTGTATCGCCATGTGTCGCTTTTACTTCAAAAACTCCGTCGCCTATTTCAAGTACGGAAACGTCAAAGGTCCCACCACCTAGGTCGAATACGAGAATTGTTTGATCGCTGTCATCTTTTTCAAGACCGTAAGCAAGAGCGGCAGCGGTGGGCTCATTGATGATTCTGAGGACTTCAAGGCCGGCGATTTGTCCCGCTTCTTTGGTGGCTGTTCGTTGAGAGTCATCAAAATAGGCCGGAACAGTGATTACCGCTTGGGTAACAGATGTACCTAAATAGGCCTCAGCGTCTCTTTTTAGTTTTTGAAGAGTTCGAGCTGAGATTTCTTGAGATGTATAGTCTTTATCGTCTATTTTTTGCTTCCAGGCTGTTCCCATATGACGTTTGACGGAACGTATGGTTCTTTCAGGATTAGTTATTGCCTGTCTTTTTGCTACCTCACCGACAAGGACTTCTCCATCTTTAGCAAAAGCAACAACTGATGGGGTTGTACGTGAACCTTCAGCATTTGCGATAACGACTGGTTCGCCACCCTCAAGGACGCTTACTACTGAATTGGTGGTTCCAAGATCAATTCCTACTGCTTTACTCATTAATTTTCTCCTTATAGGTAGTTAAATCTCTTTATTTACCGGTTTTTGCTAAAAGATAAGATGCTTTTGCAGCTACCGGGAATTTTACGATACGGCCTATTTGTTGACATTGCACTATTTCTTACTCATATACACTATATAAAGTTGAGTGCTATAGTATCAACTTCTGGAGTGGTTTTTTAGTAAAATATATGCTGAACTGCATATATGAGTACAAATGCTTCGAAATTAGTTCTTGTTCGACATGGACAATCTGAATGGAATGCCACGAATCAATTTACAGGATGGTACGACTGCGATTTAACAAAACAGGGCGTTGAGGAAGCGTTAAATGGAGGGCGACTTCTAAATGAAGCCGGGATTTCCCCAGATGTTATTTTCACTTCACTTCAAAAAAGGGCAATTCGCACAGCAGACATTGTTTTAAATGAAATCAATTCTCAAGAAATGCCTGTTCACCGTAGTTGGCGTCTAAACGAACGACATTATGGAGATCTAACAGGCAAGAATAAGGACGCAGTACGTAAAGAATTTGGCGACGACCAATTTCATGCATGGCGTCGTGGATACAACACACCTCCCCCGCCGATTAGTCAAGAGAATCCGTTTAACCCAAATAACGATCCCCAATATGCGGGTCTCACCGATATTCCATTAACTGAATGTTTAGCTGATGTAGTAGCACGTCTTGTTCCATATTGGGAAACGGATATTTTTCCTTCGTTAGGTGGAGAGAAAACTGTGCTTGTTGTCGCACACGGAAATAGTCTTCGCGCCTTATGTAAATATCTTGATTCAATCAGTGAAGACGAAATACCAGATCTCAATATTCCAACTGGAATCCCATTAGTTTACGAATTGGATAAAACTGGAAAACCAATAAAAACTTTGCCAGTGCTTCATCGTCTACTTAGCTAATACCTACGGAAACGCAGGTAACTCCGATTAATCAATTGGTCCGTAACCCGGTGAGCCATGTTCGGCGAGATCCAAGCCTTCTCTTTCTTCCGCTGCTGAGACACGTAGTCCAATAGTGGATTTGATGGCTTTGAAAAGTATTGCTGAAGTTCCGATTACCCAAGTAGCAACAATTAAAGAACCTAATGCTTGAACAAGCAGTTGTTCAAAACCACCTCCATAAAACAACCCGGCATTGTCTCTTCCAAGAAACGCATCGTCGTATCGAGCAAACAGCCCCACAGCAAGAGTTCCCCATACACCACAAACACCATGAACAGATATAGCTCCGACAGGGTCATCTATACCTTTTCTTTCAACCATGATTACTGAATAGACAACAATTATTCCACCTATGAATCCGGAAATAACTGCTCCAAGAAAGTTCATGGCTCCTGTTCCAGCGGTGATACTAACTAGTCCAGCCAAAGCCCCATTTCCGGTCATTCCTATATCTAGAGAGCCCGTTTTTTTCCAGATCACTAAACCTGATCCCAGCACGCCTGCGGAAGCAGCTAACAACGTTGTCATGATGGCATGCGCTACCCATTCATCCATAGCTAATTCAGATCCAGCATTAAAGCCGAACCATCCAAACCATAAAATGAAAACACCAATTGTTACGTAACCGATGTTGTGGCCTGGAATCGCTCGAGGAGTTCCGTCTGAAGCATACTTACCTAACCGCGGACCTAAGAATATGGCCCCCATAAGGGCTGCCCACCCACCTGCGCTGTGGACGATAGTTGATCCCGCAAAGTCACTAAATCTGGCATCACCTATATTCAAGTCACTTAGTAAGCCATCACCTTGCCAGAACATATGGACAACGATTGGATAGATAAATCCAGACATTACAGCGCTAAAAATTAGATATGCAGAGAATTTCGTTCTTTCAGCCATAGCTCCTGAAGCAATCGTCACTGCAGTTGCAGCAAAAACGACTTGGAAGAAGAAAAACGATGGAGTTTGTAACACATTGCCTCCACCAAGGAATGATTCAGACATTCCAGACAAGAAAAACTTGTCGGTTCCTAAAAAACTTCCGGAGTCAGCTCCGAATGCTAATCCAAAACCACACGCCCAAAAAGCGATAGCACCTATGGCCATATCAGCAAGATTTTTTGCCATTATGTTTCCTATATTTTTTGCCCGTGTCAGACCTGCTTCAACAAGAGCAAAACCGGCTTGCATTAAAAAAACGAGACATCCTGCGACAATGAGCCACATGCTTGTAAGTAAAGCGTTGTTGTCACTAGGAGTAATTTCTGCTGCAGCAGCTGGTGAAGTAGAAATAAACAAAGCAGCAACTACTCCAAATAAGCCTAAGAAAATTTTTCTTTTATTGCGGGATGTAGCTACATGAGTCATGATTGTTGCCTTTCAGATGGATAACGATCTTTAAAAGATATGGGTGTTACGTTTCCAGTCTGTTTCACACGTATGACAAGGAAACGACAAATCTGACGGTCTTTTCACTCTTTGGTTTAGGACGATAAGGTTTGTCTATGGGGAAAAATAATTTTCGGGCCCATCATGCTGCGATTGGGCTTGGTGTTGGGGTTGCTTTAGTAACTGTTATTTCTGGTATCGCTTCCTGGATCAATGGATGGCATGACGATTCAGATATCACACGAGAAGTTTTTGGAAATATTCCCGGAGCATTAAAAGTCGCTTTCTACACAGTGATTCCCGCTCTCATTATTTACGGCGCGATTCTTTTCGCAGATCGGATGAAAAATTGGGAAAGAGGCGCTCCTGATAATCGCGCAACCAACCGCAAGAATGTTAAAAAACGGTTTGAAGATTTCCGAGCCGGTGTTTATATGAAAACTCTTCTGCGAGAACCCGCCGCAGGAGTTATGCACTCACTTATCTACTTTCCATTCCTAATTCTTCTAGCGGTGACAACCGTTTTAGAAATAAACCATCAAGTTCCTGAAAGTTTAAAATTTCTTCACGGAGACGTATATCGGGCATACACCCTGGTAGGGGATGTCGCTGGCGTCTTATTCCTCATTGGAGTCGGTTGGGCAATTCTTAGACGTTACGGACCCCGAAAATTTCGCCCCTACCGCATTCGAATTAAATCAAAACCTGAACATGCCGCAGGACTATTTATTCTTTTCATTTTAGGTATCACCGGCTTAGGGGCTGAAGCATTTCGTATTGCAATGCAGTCACTCAATGGAACAGGAACGGAAGCTGAAAATTGGTCAATTATCGGTTATCCACTTTCCTTATGGATAGACGACATTGATTTTTTTGCTAACAAAATTCATGGATGGCATCAGGCATGGTGGATAGCTCACGTTGTTTCCTTTATGGCTTTCCTCGCTTTACTACCAATCACGATGCTTCGACATATGTTTACTGCACCTTTAAACATGTATCTCAAAGACCGAGATCGTCCAAAAGGTGCAATGAAAGCAATGCCAAACCTCATGGAAACAGAATTAGAAACATTCGGTGCTTCAACCATCGAAGACTTCACTTGGAAACAACTACTAGATACTGATTCATGCACCATGTGTGGACGCTGTACCAGCGTTTGCCCAGCCCATGCCACAGGAAAATCTTTAGATCCACGTGAAATTGTCTTAAAAACTGGTGAAGTCATGGCCGCTACCGGCGACCCAGTTGTTTCTCCGCCATTAGGTGTTGACCCGGAAATAACAGTCTCAGCAAACTCAATGTTTGAAAGAGTTACTGGTGAGGAACTTTGGGCATGTACAAGTTGTCGAGCTTGCGATGAAATATGTCCAGTGAATATTGAAATTCTCGACAAAATTCTCGACATGCGTCGATACTTGACACTAATGGAATCAGATTTCCCATCTGAACTAGGTGCAGCATTCCGATCAATGGAAAATTCTGGTAATCCATGGGGTCTTTCTCAAAGCGATAGAGCCGACTGGATTGGCGATATTGAAGGCATTCAAGTTCTTGACGGTGGAGATCCATTTGATTCCGAGTTCCTTTACTGGGTTGGATGCGCAGGAGCTTTTGATGACAAAAATAAGAAAGTGTCACGAGCCATGGCTCAACTAATGCAACGTGCTGATGTCTCATTTTCGATACTCGGCCCGTCAGAAATGTGCACCGGAGATTCAGCTCGTCGTTCTGGGAACGAATATATTTTCCAAATGCTGGCAATGCAAAATATTGAAACGCTTAATGAAATGGGCGTAAAAAAGATTGTTACACAATGCCCGCATTGCTTTAACACGTTGGCAAATGAATACCCGCAGCTTGGTGGACATTATGAAGTTGTGCATCATAGCCAGTTGCTTGAATGGTTAATTGATGCGGGGAAACTTGATGTTTCAAATGCGCGTTTAGAAGAACGCATTGTTTATCACGATTCTTGCTATCTCGGTCGACATAACGACGTGTACAAAGCTCCGCGCAGGGTCATAAGTTCACTTGGCGGAATTGAAGTTGTAGAAGCTGATCGACAAGGCACAGAAGGAATGTGTTGTGGAGCTGGCGGGGCTCGCATGTGGATGGAAGAAGATACTGGGAAAAATATTAATGTTGAACGTTCTCAGGAGCTTCTTGCTACAGGTGCCACCCGTATTGCTACTGCCTGCCCGTTTTGTTACGTAATGCTTGATGACGGAGTAAAAGGTGAAGGTGTAGAAGAAACTGAAGTAAAAGTAGGTGACATCTCTCTACATGTTTTAGATGCTCTTGAAGCTGGAGAAAACTAAGAGAAACAAAGTAAGTTTAAAAGTTTTCCCAGTATTTGCTTGGACGAGGACCTTCCTGGCCTCTATATTTTGAACCCAATTTACTTGAGCCATAAGGGTTATCAGCGGCTGTTGTCATCTGAACAAAAGAAATCTGTCCAATCTTCATACCGGGATACAAAGTGATCGGCAGGCTTGCAACATTTGATAACTCTAGAGTCAATTGACCATCCCAGCCGGCGTCAACATAACCGGCAGTTGAGTGGATAAGAAGCCCGAGCCTTCCCAGACTTGACTTACCTTCTAGCCGGGCAACTAAATCATCCGGGATTCCAACTCTTTCAGAAGTCGAACCAAGAACAAATTCACCTGGATGTAAAATAAAAGGGTTGTCCTCACTGAACGAAACTTCTTCAGTTAGGTCAGAGAGATCTTTCCGCACATCAATAAGCCCCATTGTGTGATTCCGGAAAACTAAAAATCGAGGATCGAGATGCAAATCAACTGATGACGGTTGAACACACGCATCATCAAATGGATCAATAATGATACGTCCTGCAGTAACTGCTTCTCGAATAGATCGATCAGAAAGAATCATGATTCAGATTTTTTTCGATTCCTTAGACCGCTGCCAAAGAAATCTCGAATTAGTGGCTCATAATGCTCAATCGGATTGGATTGATAATTTGGATCAAAAGCAGGGCCATCATATTCCGCACAGAACTCTTCGCATCTGTCGTAATGCTGATGGTTACTGAAACGATCACGAGTGTTTCGATTCAAACCTATATGGTGCCAAAAGTAGTAGCCCTGAAAAATCCCATGGTGTTCAACCATCCAATGATTAGCTTCAGAAACAAAGGGCTTAACAATCGCAGCAGCAATTTCAGGATGGTTAAAAGGAGCTAATGGGTCGCCGACATCGTGAAGTAATGCACAGAGGACATACTCGTCATCGCGCCCATCTTTTTCAGCTCGAGTAGCGGTTTGGACACTATGTTCAAGGCGATCGACAGGAAATCCGCCGTAATCATTCCGAAGATGCTCCATTTGTTCAAGTATTCGATCCGGGAGACTGCCTTCGAGTTCACCGCGTTGTGACATAATTAATGACCAGTCATCTTTGGTTGACTCTTCAAAAGAAGTGAAGGAAGCTCTTGGAGGTTCAACTAGATCAGTCATTTGCACTCCTAACTAAATTAAGCGTTCTTAATTTAGTTTAGGTCAAAGACGAGAAAATTTGGTTGCTGGGCTCATATGTTTGGGCGCTGGCTTCTACTCAGGTTATGAAAGAAACCAGCGCGACCAAAATGAATTAACTATCCAGTAGGTAAAGGTATTTCTGGACAGGAAGAAGCAGGAGAAGGTGCAAATACTCTTGGCTCAGTTTCAGAAGAATAATAGGTAGTTCCAGAAACTGAAAGCGACCAAACCACATACCATTCTTGACCATTGCTGACTTGGAAATTTACTGCCTTTTGATCACCAGAATCAAGCAAAACTTCTCTTGTGTTAGATAGTTCCTCGTCAACATAAAGCACCAGTGTGGCCATAGAATTCCATACGGATTTTTCATTGTTAAGAATTATGTTCACAGATTCTGAACCACAGTTTGGAGCAGTTGTTAAACCAAAATTGAATTCGTAAGGGCAACTAATTGCCATTGTAGATTCAATTACTTTGGATGCAGTGATTGATTTACCGCCGGTGCTTAATGCGGTTACGAGTATTTCAATACTAATCATTTTGCCAGGATCTGGGATAGGAATATCTATGAGGTAAGGGTCAGTAGAGCCTTCTCCTACTTCCTGTGTAGTAGAAAGTGCATCAAGTTTTGCAGCTGATGTAGTTGAACCATCAAAAACGTTTACCTGGAAACTCGCATGGAAATCTGACCGGGAATTATTAAGAGTCAATTCAACAATTTTCGGATCAGCACCACATTGTGCAACCAGAGTCACTGTTGGATCAAAGGTTGTAGGTTCACCGTCGCAATCTGTGTAGACATCTTGTGCTGCTGAACCCCATCCAGATTGATCGGGATGAAGTGACTCGATCCGGATTTCATATGTCATCCTCTTTTCTCCATCTTTAGTGATTGAGATTTCTTTATCGAAGCCGGCGGGGAGAGTTGACCAATCTTCAATAGTCGTTTCGGTTTCAACTCCGTTCATTCCTTTTTCTATTGCCACAAGTTTGTATCGGATATCTACTTCAGAGCCACTGTTATTTACTGTGAAATTCACCGACGCGTCATTGTCTACACCGCATTCAAATGATGTAGAAGTTGAAGGAGAAAAATCTGGGCATGTTGTTACAGGAAACGCGAGCGCAGCTCCAAAAACATCGTTTAGAGAATGAACACTAACCGTGATTGGCTTACCTTCACCGATAGTAAGAGTTTCGGTATACGTGGCACCCGGAACAACATTGGTTCGATTCAGATTTAATACAACCATGCCACCTGCGACACTGGTGATTTTTACCGTGTTGCCATCAGTCGCTGGATCAGAATTATTAGTCGTAAGCGTGGAATTAGAGTTATCTACTGTGAAGGTAACAGAGACCACATCGTTTGATATACAGGCAATAGTTCCACTAATTGTTGGTGCGAAAACAGGTTCCACACAGTCCAACGTCATATCGTCTGTGGCTGATACAGGAATTCGATAAGGCCCAAAACTTCCAGCAGTAGCGCCAGCGACTTGCCAAGTAACTCCCCATTTAGAGTCCTCTGGAATATTTAAATCCGCATTCGTTAACGTGACAGTTCCAGCTGCTGGAACAGCTTTAGTGATTGATGTTTGGTTCACGCCATTCACAATTGGTGTAATAGTGAAATTCGCTATTTGATTTGACTCAGTATTGTCCAGAACTACTGAAACACCGTCACCTGCACAATTGATTTCTGCTTCAACCTGAACACACAAAACGTTGACCGCGTCATTGGCGGACTGATTCAAAATCACTTCGCTGTAATCAGTTGCATTGACAACACCATTTAACGAGCCTTGTCCTTCAATCACAAGATAAAGCAACGTATCTGCCGCTGGGATTGTGATTGCGGTTCCATAAGCGGTGGGTCCCGCCCCGTCAGCAACAACTTGTGATGCTGACTGTGCGGTTACGTGAGTGACTGTTCCCGACGAATTGACAGTGTAAACATTGACAACAAAATTCGAGTCAATCTTTGAAGTTCTGTTATCTAGGTTTACAACAATCGTTCCGGCCGCACAATCAATATCGATAGTAGCGGTCGGGGTAAATACGTAGTCTCCAACCACCCCAGCATCAACTCGATGAACACTGCCGGTACAACTCACAGTAAAGGGTGATGACATGGAGTTGACTGCAGCTGAAATTTGTGTATCCGAATCCAATACCGCTGTATTCACACTGTCAGGATTATTTTGAACGGTGTATCCAGCAGGGGTGAAACCAGTCGGCCAAGTTGCATCTGAATAATCAAACTCGGCTTGCCAAGTAATGATGCCACCACTGTTGTCCTTGCAAGGAAGTCTGGCATCCCACTTATAATTCGTGTTATTGGTGCCGCCCATAGTTGCATGATCCTCATACCGCATTGCACCTGGCAAATGAACTGTGTTGCCAGCTGAATCTAAGTAGGGAGTTACGTTTGTGAACGTAACGTCATATCCGGTTACATGTGGTTCCTTCCCAGTTTCTACCGCAGTCCGGTTGCCGTCTTTGTTGAAATCAACCCACATGTATCCATAAACATCACCAAATTCAAGAGGGGTGCTAATGATCGAAACCGCACATCCCATACCATCGTTCTGGAATGTCCGCGGCAGACTTCCCGCGTTAGAAAAAGTAACTTTTTGAGAGTTATCAGTGATATCAATAGAGTCAAGGTTTAATGTGATTACTGTTCCCGTAGTGCCACCAGTGCCACCATTACTGGAGAAGAAAACTGCAGGATCACCGTTGTTGTCTGTAACCGTATAAGCCGCCCCGTATCCCTCATTAGGCAGGGCGCTGCCGTCAGAAAATCCAAAATTGGTGAATTTTGTGATGGTGTTACCGGCGACGTCATAAACATAGACACCTGGATTTCCTGCGTACGGCGGCTGTATCCCCAGAACATAGGTTTTTTCTCCCGTACCGAAATCGTCAGTCACCGCAATCAGGTCTGCTCCTCTCATAGTTGAGGCTCCGATAGAAGGGGTAAGGGTCGGTATGTTTGCGTCGGTTACGTCCCAGTGATTTAGATTCGCCTGCGCATTGATTTGCGCTGCAGTAATCTTTGCTACAGCGCCACCCGATGTCCAATAATAGAAGTTTCCATCATCGTCAAAAGTACCGTTGTTGGACCACCCACCTGCAGTTCCGTAGTTAGGTAGCTTGAAGACGTATTCAAATTTTTCTTCATCGAAACGAACTAGATATGACCTATCGTCTTCAAATCTGAGCAAGGCATATGCTTCATTTGTCGTGGGATGAATAGCAGTCCCATTTAAATATTTATAGTTGTTAGCAGCATTTCCATCACTTGACGTCCAATTAAAAGGCATTTCCCAAAGAGTATTAAACCCACCTGCTGATGTATCCAACACAACTACCGCATAGGCCGTTTCGGCTTCATTGATCCGCACTTGTATCGGGCCGTTTACGTCAGGTGAGCTACAAGGAAACGGATCTATCGATGCTTCTTCAGGGACTACACAATCATTCGCATGGTAAGTAGTGGCGGTAGGTGTTTCTCCTTTTTCACCAATCTCAAGTACGATCTGATCATTTGGACTGACGGTCAAAGTAATGTTTTGGATAGAGTCATTTTCTGGAGAATCTGTCCCATGAGGAATCGTTTTTATAGTTTGGGTAATTCCCGCGACGATTGCTCTGAAACTTGCATCAACATTTGATGTACTGTTATTTATCGCAACAACGATTTCGTATTTGTCTCCTGCGGTTGTGCATGCACCAACGTTATGAGTTGCACTAAAAATAGTTTCTTCGGCAAAAGGACCATCACAGGTTGCTTCATTGAGTGTGCCGCCACTTGGGAGGAGCTCTAAAATTTTGTTTCCGTCATTCGGGTTTTTAATTTCTACAGACCATGTTTGATCTTTTTCGATATTAACAGTGAGAATCAATTCTCCTTCAGAACCATCTGGGTTTTGACCAGGAACACTCATTTTTGTTGTTCCATCTAACGTTGGATTAGCGGTAGAACCACTACTGAAATATTTATCCCCAGTAACAACTACATTGTTAATTTTTGCGGTGATAAGAACATTTTGTTCGTTTTTATCTGTGTTAAAAATTGAAATAGGGAAAGTAGAACCCTTACCGTCTGGGTCAGCAAGATTGCAGTCCGGCGGCCACGTTGAAGCGACTAGAGAACCTAAACGAGGTGGCGGGTCATAAGGACATCCTGCTCCATCATTGTCAGAAGTTACTGCAGTTTTACCGACATGAGTTACGTCAAAACTATTCGGAGAAACAATAGTGATATTTCCATCACTGTTCGGATCTGGCAGTTCAACCTGAATCATTTCACCAGAATCATTTGCCGTGAAATATATGTAAGTTTTATCGTCACCCAATTTGAAGTTATATGACGCACCAAACGTATCATCTTTAGCCTTGGCATCTTCAGGTATAGATACACCAGAAATTTTGGCGGTACTCGGCCCGGCAGCTTGACCTAAAAAGACTGTTCCCGTTGTTCCAGAACTATCCGGATGAAGAGCAATCAGGTCATAAGTTTGGGTTCCAGTTACGTCATTTTGCCCATCGTTATAAGAACCAGTCCACGAAATCCCTTCTTTGATCCAAGAGAAATCTTTTGGCCCACCACGATCTTTACCTGTTCGGATATTTTCTTGCTGAACAACTGGGATTGCGGCGCCTTCTGCTCTGTAGAGAAGAACGTTATAAGGCGCAGATTTAAAGAAATTCCCACCCATCACTACCTTCGGATGCCCAGCCTCAGTTTCATAGTAGGTAGCAGCATTAATACTCGTTGGGTTACCAGCCAGTTCTGCGATTGCACGCATCGTTCCAAGCTCACCCTCCGCTGGGGGAATTAATTGAACATAATATGCGCCGTTACTCTTCGTTTGAATAGCAACATACGCGTTTCCATAAGGATCCATAGCAAGACCATTTACTTGCTCAAAGTCTTTCTTTAAAAATTTGTCAGTGGATAGTATTGTTTCTCCATTATCGTTCTTTAATCCTCCATTTAGAGCTGGAGCCCAAGTACCGACAACATCGTATGTTTCAGTGGCAGCGTTATACCTCGCTAGCTGCAAATGAATATGCTGATCTGGGTTAATACCAAGCGCCGTTATCTCTGGAGGGACTGCATCACCACCGTTGAATAATTTCTTTGATTTTTTCGTAGAGTTCGCCCACATCATTTGATACGGGAAGCCACCACGACCTTCAGAAGAACAAGTAAATCCAGTATCGGAAGGTAAATCTTCAACAGACGCACCCGCAGTACGAGTAGCTTGAGGAATAACAACGACAAGCGTTGCAGCAACAGCAAGAGCTAAAGCCCCAATTAGAAAGTTTCTCTGCAATCTAAAAAGAATACTAATCATTGAATTTATCCTTATCATTTTTACTCTTCCCTCGAGTCAGTTATTTCAGAGTCGTCAACTTCAGCCAAGGTTTCTTCGCTGAAAAGGGCAACTCCAATTGGGGCAAGAGAACTTATTTGAGGTTTCATGAAGCGCTGCTTAGCGACAAGTCGAATCATGGAAGTATCAATGTTCTCTTTACGTACAGTTTCTTCAATATTTTCAAGATCTGATGCGCTAGAAATCTCAACCCAAGAATCATCAACTTTTCCTTCAACTACATAAGAAGTTGACTTGAAAAGGTTGAACGGAACGTGCCAAGTAACCAAAGTAATGAGACCCTGCAGTTCAGATAACTCGTCTGGATTTTCAACAGGCATTTCATGCACTGGAATGCTGTCATCAGAGCCATAACTAAATGTTGTATGGCTTTGTGGTTTATTAGTTTCTTTTCCAAACACAATTCCAAGATGCAACTCTTTTTGTGTTTCTTTGCCAAGCAAGACATCAAAATGGTCTTCTTGGGCTTCTTTTTCTTCTTTAACAAACCTTGAGTACCAAGGAGTTTCTACTATCTGATCATCCTGATCCCAAGAAACCACTTCGGCATTCACGTAGCTACTTACATCTATGGCAGATGGAGAAATCGTGATCGAAATTAGACGTGGAGTGCTCTTTCTCCTATAGAACAAGAACAAGAAGTATGTGCCAAGAGCTAAACCAACTAGGGCAATAATGAGCCATAGCCACCAGTAACTCTGGGCTTCTTTTTCAGGGCCTTCTTCAATCGGTGCTGAAGTCGTTGTTGTGGGGATTGTTGTTGATGTGACAGGTGGAACTACGCCTTCGTCACTTGGGCAAGATGGATCAAGTACGCAGCCTTCTGGCTCCATGCCATCAATTGTTCCGTCTTCGTCACAATCTTTAATATTTATACATCCTGGTTCTTCATCAGGGTCATCAATCGAGTCGTTGTCACAGTCTGCGAAATGGACACATCCTGGTTCTTCGTCTGGATCAAGAATTGAGTCACCATCACAATCTGGTTTAGTTGCGCATCCTGGTTCTTCGCCTGGATCAAGAATTGAGTCACCATCACAGTCTGGGATGGTTATACATCCTGGTTCTTCTTCTGGGTCTAAGAGTCCGTCGTCGTCACAGTCTGGGATGGTTGCGCATCCTGGTTCTTCGTCTGGATCAAGAATTGTGTCGCCGTCACAGTCTGCAATCTTTGCGCATCCTGGTTCTTCGTCTGGATCAAGAATTGTGTCGCCGTCGCAGTCTGGGATGGTTATACATCCTGGTTCTTCGTCTGGATCTAAGAGTCCATCCTCGTCACAATCGCTAAGTGTTACACATCCTGGTTCTTCGTTTGGATCTGAAATGCCATCTCCGTCACAATCACCAAGTGTGATACACATTGGGATTTCATTAGGATCTGGGATGCCATCGCCATCACAATCTGGAGACGTCACACATATCGGAATTTCAGCGCCATCGATTATTCCATCGTCGTCACAGTCAGGATCAGTGATACATGATTCAGTTGGTTCATCTCCATCAGGGAGGCCGTCGTTGTCGCAGTCGGGGTTAGTTATACATTCAACAGTTGGTTCTTCGTTGTCGCGAAGGCCATCGTCATCACAGTCAGGGTCGTCTGGACAAGGATCTTCACTGTCAAGGATGTAATCGTCGTCACGATCAGGTTCGTCATCAAGAACTGTTGCTGCAACAATTTGTGACCCAACTGCACCGAAACCACTATCGGATTCAGAAGTTGAAATGGAAACAGTAATGTCAGCTGGTTGGTCTTTATCAATAATTACGTCATCGACACCAACAAGAGTTACTTCTTGTGGGACATTCCAATTTTGTGGAGTGAAGGTAAGTGAAGTACCAACGGTTGCTTCTTCTGTATCGCTTGAAGCAAGACCCAGGACCACATTTTCATATGGCTCTGCAGTTAGAACAACGGTAAAGGTATCAGTCGTACCATTCTCGTTAACAACAGTTGAACCTTCACTTTCAGCAATGACAAATCCAGCAACGTCATCATCAAGATTTGTTCCTTCAACCGTTTTCGCAGCAACTGCATCAAAGGCGTCATCGGAATTATTTGGATTGATTGAAACGGCAATTTCGTAAAGTACGTTGCCGTCAAGAACGTAATCGTTCGCTCCAGTAACCGTTACATCTTGCGGGACATTCCAGTTGGCTGGGGTAAATGTGAGCGTAGTCACGGATACTGAAGCTTCATCAGATGCTCCAGCATTCATAATTCCCAGACCAGAAGAGCTTGCGTTAGTCGGTTGATTAATGGTTACTTCAACATTGCTTGATGGTTGTGCGGTTAGGACAACACCAAAGGTGTCTGAAGTCCCTGATTCTTGAACAGTGGTATCGCCACCAGTTTCAATAATTTCAAATCCTGCAACATCGTTATCAATAGTTTGGACAGTTACTGTTTGATCAGCAAGAGCATCAAAATTGTTATCAGAATTAGCATCATCAATAGAGATTGCGAGAGTTGAATTTTGGTTTCCATCGATAATGAAGTCATCAACAGCAGTTACTTGAACACTTTGAGCTGTGTTCCAATTATTCGTAGTGAAGGTGACTGTGCTAGTTGCACTTGATTCTGTATTGTCGCTAGACGTAATGCTGAGAACTACGTCTGATACTGGTTGAGCGGTAAGAACAATAGTAAGTGTGTCATTTACACCAGACTCGTTCACACTAGTAGACCCATCGGTTTCGGTGACAGTAAACCCGGCGGTGTCGTTATCAAGAGTTGAAACATTCACGGATTGATCTGGGGTGAGAGCGAACTCTGAATTAGAGTTCGCGTCATCAATACTTACGATGATCGCCGCAGTAATTGTTCCATCAATTAAGAAGTCATCAACACCAGTAACCGTAACGGTTTGTGGCGTGTTCCAATTTCCGTTAGTGAAAGTCAAAGTTGACGTAACTGAAGATTCAGTACTATCCACTGGAGAAATACTAAATACAACATCTGAAGTCGGTTGAGCAGTTAAAACAACGGTGAAGGTATCAGTGGTTCCAGATTCAGCAACTTGAGTTGACCCGCCTGTTTCAGCAATAGTGAAGCCTGGAATGTCGTCATCAGCAGTAGTAGCGGTGACAGTCTTATCGTCAAGAGCATCAAATCCATTATCTGAACCAGCTTGATTGATACTGATTGTTATTACAGAGTCTTGGCTGCCATCAATAAGCACTCCATCGTTAACGCCGGTAACGGTAACAGTTTGCGGCGTGTTCCAATTTCCGGAAGTAAATGTGAGTGAAGCAGGTGCAATAGTTGCTTCGTCGGTATCAGCTGATGAAATATCAAATACAACGTTATTTGTTGGTTGAGCGTCAAGAACAACAGTGAAGGTGTCAGTCGTTCCAGTTTCAGACACGCTGGTTGATCCACCAGATTCAACAACAGTGAAACCTGGTACGTCATCATCAGTAGTAGTGACATTTACTATTTGATTTGCAACAGTGTCAAATGAATCATCTGAAGCTAGTGGGACAATAGAGATTGTTACTACTGATACTTGTGAACCATCAATGATTCCAGCATCATCCACACCCGTTGATGTGATTGTTTGTGGGGTGTCCCAATTTGCTGAAGTGAAGGTAATTGAAGCAGGTGAAACTGTTGATTCAGCTACTGTTCCCGAAGCAATTGATAGAACGACATCTTCTGCTGGTTGTGCGTTCAGAACAATAGTAAAGGTATCGGTGGTTCCGGATTCGTCAACGCTGGTTGATCCATCAGTTTCCACAACGGTGAAGCCAGCGACATCGTTATCGGTTGTGGTTGCGGACACGGTTTGGTCAGCAACAGG
>CERS01009780.1_pt1 | contig 16912 bp, 16 predicted proteins | sample 356251 | NCBI WGS metagenome assembly CERS01 (sample SAMEA2621020, study PRJEB7988) | marine metagenome | isolation source: saline water (ENVO:00002010), including
CCTCCTTCTATGCCAGACGATTTGGCTCAACGGTTCAATGAAGCATGTGCAACAGGTGGCGCTTCAATCTTTGCATCTGGTATTGACCCAGGATGGACCTGCGATATTCTTCCACTCCTCCTCAGCGGTGTTAGCGCCGATATTACCGAGATACGTTCACAAGAACTTATGAACTACGCGTTATACGATCAACCAGATGCGGTACGGAATCTCGTCGGGTTTGGTATGCCTATGGACCAAACACCCCCAATGGTTTTAGATTTCTCACTCCAAATGGTGTGGGGGCCAGAGATCCGAATCCTCGCAGACGGATTAGGTGTTGAACTCGATGACATACGCACCGCAGTTGAAAAACGTCCTCTGGAAAAAACGATTCATGTTGATGGAATGGGCGAATTTGAAGAAGGAACCATAGGAGCTCTCCGTTTCGAGATTCAAGGAATCGTCAATGGCAAAAAACTCCTCGTTATGGAACATGTCACCAGAATTGATGATGACTGCGCACCAGACTGGCCGTACCCACCTACCGGACAGGGATCGCATCAAGTGCAAATAACTGGAAAACCTTCACTCCAAATAACTGTCCACGGCGAGGAACACGGCGAGCGTGGTGCCGCTGGTGGCGGCAATGGAACTGCCGCTAATCGAATCGTGAACGCTATCCCAGCAGTATGCGAAGCAGATTCAGGGGTGCTTCACCCCCTTGACATTTCTCCACTTCGACTAGGTGCGCAGATCCGACCATAGGAAAACTTGTATGAACCCAGAGAACGCTTTGACTGACTTGTCCGGCAAAGTCGTCACCATAACAGGAGGCAGCCGAGGAATAGGTAAAGAGATAGCCCTAGCGTTCTCAAGATGTGGAGCCAATGTTGTCATAGCGAGCCGCAAAAAAGAAAATTGCACAGCGTTAGCGGAACACATTACCGAGACCATTGGAACCGAAGCGTTACCCGTCGCATGTCATGTTGGTCAATGGGACCAATGTGACGAACTATTTTCTACTGTTTACGATCGTTTCGGAAAATGCGATGTACTTATCAACAACGCCGGCATGTCCCCGCTTTATAAATCCTTAACTGATGTTTCACAAGACCTTTTTGACAAGGTGATGAACGTTAACCTGCGTGGCCCCTTCCGATTATCAGCTATATTTGGTCAACAAATGTTCAACGACGGCAATGGGTCCATCATTAACGTGAGTTCAATTGCTGCGGCACAACCATCACCGCATGAAGTTCCTTACGGTGCCGCAAAAGCAGGCTTACATTCATTAACGAAATCATTTTCACGTGCGTACGCTCCACATGTTCGCGTCAACTGCATAATGCCCGGCCCTTTCCTCACAGATATCAGTGATGCATGGTCTGATGCCACCCACGAATCATTAAAACATCTCCCCTTAGGTAGGGGGGGACAACCAGACGAGGTTGTAGGAGCAGCATTATATTTCGCAAGTGACGCTAGTTCCTTCACAACTGGGGCGGTACTGAAAATAGATGGCGGTTCTATCGCATCAACCTCGTAATTAGAGGTTTTTTGGTCGGTTCACAAATCTTTTAACTTCCGGTGAAAAAAACCATCCACCCCCAGCATGCGTTCCTCCATCTACAGGAATATTGTGACCTGTTACAAACGATGAAAGGTCACTCGCTAAAAAAAGAGCTACACGTGCCTGATCTTCAGGCCAGCCTAATCTCCCTACAGGAGCCCATGACTCCCACAAATGTTCAATATCTTCAAAGCCAGAAATATAGTCAACCTGCTTCGTTTGGGTAATATCAACACCCATACCGTTTACCCTGATGCCGTATCGCCCATAACCCGAAGCGAGGCAGGTCGAAAAGTGGTTGACGGCGGCTTTCATGGCCCCGTAAACGGGGTCTCCTGGATATCCCCGCATTCCTTCGACAGAGTGGATGTTGATGATTGATCCGCCACCCGAGTCGATCATCAATTGAAGGAAAGCATGAGTTACAAGGAAAACATGATGAAGGTTGATGTCATACATATCTTTCCACGATTCTGGCGATGAATCGATGAATCTAACAAGTGGGCGGTAATCACCAACATTATTTACTAGAACATCTATGGAACCATGTCGTTCAATAATTGTTTTTTTAACTTCTAAGACCTGATCTTCGTCTCTTACATCAGCGGTATGCTCATATGCTTTCCCTCCGAGTGCACGTATTTGATCAACGGTCTCAGATAGTAATAAATTATCGTTGTCTACGATCTCTACCTTTGCTCCATGAGTAGCGAAGAGTGAACTGATTCCTTTCCCTATCCCGTCAGCACCTCCGGTAACTACCGCAACTTTTCCACTCAGTAAATTTGCCCAATCTTCAATAGCGGGTACGTTATTAGAATTTTGAGATGTCACTGTTTACTCCAAGAATCTAATCGACTGGGAGAACCACATCGGGAAGGGGATGGCGATACAGTTTTGCAGCATTTTCCGAACACATCATGCGGAGTTCGTTTGCAGGAATGTGTCCCCATACGTCATGGATGACGTTTTGGGTATCTGGCCATGTCCCATCTCCGTGTGGGTAATCAGTCTCAACACAAATATTTTCAACTCCAATTACATCGCGAGTATCTATTGTCGAAGGGTCATCCAATGTACAGAACCAGAAATTACGGCGTAACACATCTGCGGGGCGTTCATCCCAGCCAAGCCCATACCCAGAGCGATCAATGATGTTATCTAATCGGTCGATCAACATAGCGACCCATCCAATGCCACCTTCGGACATTGCAATTTTGAGATTAGGAAACCGGACAGGATATTCACTCCATAACCAGTTAGCGCACGCTCCAAGTGAAAGTTGACCGAATAACGTTGCGCCTATTTGAAGTGCTGGTGCACCTGGAGCAAATGGAGTCATTCCAGAACTTCCAACGTGGAGAGAGATAACTGTTTCTGTATCTTCGCAGGCTTGGATAATTGGGTCCCAGAAATCTCTGTCCCACAGATTAGGGAATCCGACATGATGGGGCATTTCTGGCAGTGTTACTGAAACAAACCCGCGTTCGGCGTTTCTCCTGATCTCTCGTACTGCTTCGTCACTATCCCCTAGATATGTGATCCCACCGGGTATTACACGTTCGGGGTATTTGGAATACCATTCTGTATAAAGCCAATCATTCCATGCTCGGACGGCATCAATACCAACTTCTTTATTATTAGCCTTAGCAAAAACAGTTCCGCAGAAACCTGTTATTTGCGATGGGAAATTAAGCATTGCCCAAATTCCACCTAAATCCATATCTTTGATACGTGCATCAATGTCGTAGCAACCAGGTCTCATCTGATCGAATCTAAAAGGCTCTAAGCTAACTGTTTCAGGTTTTCTTCCTGCGACTGCATTCATTCCTACTTGACTGTATGTTGCACCCTCAAATTCCCAGATTTGGTGCCCGCGCTCAGTTTCAATTAGTTGGGGGCCAAGCTCGCGTAATTTAGGTTGCATGTATTCTTCAAACAGGTGCGGAGGTTCAACTACATGGTCGTCAACAGATATCACTGTGTAACGAACGTCTGCTGGGTCTGGGTCTGGAAGAAATAAATCTGATTCTAGAGATGCTGTCATTATGTGCTCCAATAGCAAAAGCGTAAAGCTTTGTTTATTTGTAAATATACAAGCTCTTTATATAACCCTAGAATTTTTCTACAAAGGAGAAAAGGTGAGCGAGAGAAAAGTAGCGTTCGTTACTGGAGCTAGCAGGGGTATCGGACGAGCATGCGCAATATCACTGGCTCAAGCAGGCTTCGATGTTGCAGTATCTGCACGAACTTTGACCGACGGAAGCGCACGACTCGATGATGGAGTTACCCCAGTACCGGGAGGGCTTGATACTACTGTCGAAAAAATCATCGAAGCTGGGCAAGAAGGGCTAGCGATTGAAATGGATCTGATGGATAGAGAATCAGTTCTTAATGCAGCTGACATTGCATATGACCATTTTGGCCGAATAGATGTGCTTCTAAATAATGCAATCTATCAAGGCCCCGGAGCGATGCTCACAATCGATCAACTCGACGATAATCATGTGAAACAATTGTTCGAAGGGAATGTATTCGCCCAACTAGCCCTGACACGGCACTTGCTTCCCCGATTTATTCAGCAGGGAGGAGCAACGGTAATCAACATGATTTCAGCGACTGCATTTACGAATCCACCTGGAAAAATAGGTTCTGGAGGCTGGGGAGTTGGCTATGCAATGACAAAAGCGGCTTTTGAAAGATTCGCCCCGCTTCTCATGATCGAGCATGGTGAAGACGGAATCATCACATACAACATTGACCCTGGACATGTCGTAACAGAACGCCAGAAGGCAAAACAAAAAGACAAAGAATACAACGCCTTCCCTAGTGCGCCGCCTGAAGCCATCGGTGCCGCTATTGCATGGCTCGTCAATGAACCATCAGCGGTAGAAGAATATGGAGGAAAGATCGTCAATGCACAACGCGAAACGAGAAGAAGAAACCTGTTACCTGGATGGCCTGAATAAAATTCTTATGGGCGCCAGTTCTTTGGTCCCCCTCGTTCGCCAGGCCAACGTGAACCACCTATGGTGTCGGCAAAAGGCCAAAAGGCGTCAGGATCAAGTGCACCCGCATTAGTGATCTCTCGGCTTTTATGTGCAGACCGGACTAGTTGAGCGGATATTTGCTCTCGCATTGGCAAAAGTGTCGTGTAGGGATCCCAGGGGCTTTCACGTAACGTTAGTTCGCCATTCAGGTCCTCTATCTCAACCGGTTGGCTAACACTATGTACACGGACGACGTGTGGAGGGAAATCGTATTCCCCCTCAGCTCCACCTATTTGTCGTGAGGATTTAATCCACCATTCATTTTCTTCAACTTCACCGTCGTTTGGTTCAAGACTCCCATTTGAGTGTCCGCGAAATTCCATGAATGTGTAGCCTTGGTGTTCACAAACTGCTTCCACATATTCTCCGATTCGGTAGAACGAAATATTGCAGGGGAACTTTGGCTGTCCATTTAATTCCTGACTAATAAAGATCGCTGCCTCTTGATCAATGCCCATACCAACACAGAATAAACCTTCCATACCAGCAAAGCTGGCCCCAATTTTCGTGCTTATCCCGTATTCTGGTTCTCCGAGAATAGGAACACAGTACACATTGATGTGAACGATTGGGTCACCACTCGGGTCAAGGCCTGGAGGTAGTAAAGCAGCTATTTTTTCAGGGTCGGTTCGGTAGGACACCTTTAGTTTTGGCCATCCACCAGTCTCACCAGGTTGTGTTAAATGTTCACTCATGATCTTCTCCCACATTCATTCTCTTCCGTCACTCTGACACATATGACGTTATTTTGCGAAAAGGAAGTAATCGTTCTAAACAATTATTGAAGGAGTGAGGCAAAGTGCAACGTGTCCTAAACGGGAAAACAGCGGTAATAACAGGAGCGAGTCGAGGGATTGGGGCTGCAACAGCTAGACGGTTCGCTGCCGAAGGGGCAAATCTTGTTTTAACTGCCCGTACCTTAGAACAACATCCAACGCTTCCTGGTTCGCTCAATGAAACTGCTCAAGTATGTCGAGGTTTAGGAGCAGACGTACTGGTCATTCAAGCTGATTTAGCTCATGAAGAGTCAAGACTTCGGATTATCCCAATGGCTTTGGAAAAGTTCGGAACCATCAATATTCTTGTCAATAACGCGGTTGCAGCGATCTATAAAGCATTAGACCAATACGCATTGAAGCATAGGCGTCTTATGACGGAGATAAATGTTCAAGCACCGCTGGACCTTATTCAACAATGCCTTCCATCAATGCATGAGGTGGGAGAAGGATGGATCATTAATCTTTCAAGCGGGTCAAAAAAGCATCCCGAAGGGCCACCATATGATTTAGGTGGTGTCAGAGGCGTATACGGGTTTTACGGTGCGACAAAGGCAATGCTTGATCGATTAACAACAGGTTTGGCTTCTGAACTAGCGGATAGGAGTATTCGTGTGAATACCGTTGAACCTAAAGCAGCTGTGTTGTCTGAGGGGGCTGATGCTGTTGTAGGAAACATGCTTACGTCTTCTCAAATCGAACCAATGGAAGTCATGGTCGAATCGATTCTCTTCCTCGCGTATTGCAAAAAAGAATATACAGGGAGAAATGAAATAAGCCTGGATATTGTCACTCAGCAAAGTCTGACAGTTATGGATCTCGATGGACGCAGCCCATTCTCAGAGTAGAGAACTGCTAAGGAAGGAAATATGACAGAATACGAAGACATTTTGATAGAGAGCCCAGCTGAAGGTGTAAGAAGAATTGTGCTTAATAAACCAGATAAGAGAAATGCGATAAGTACTCCGATGCGAACCGAGATACTTGAAGCACTTCAGGAACATGACCGCAATGATGACGTTCGTGTCACTATTATTTGTGGAGCTGGAAAGTGCTTTTCCTCAGGCTATGACCTCACTAGTGGCGGACTAATGGAAAATCCTCCAATTTATAGTGCGCCTGGTGATGGCCAATGGACGAGGCAGGCAACTGACAGTTGGTTCAGTATTTGGGATCTCGCTAAACCAGTTATTGCACAGATCCATGGTTACGCAATGGCAGGGGGAACAGAATTAGCTTCAGCTTGTGATCTTGTTTACATGGCAGATGATGCAACAATCGGATATCCAGTTGTCCGTGTCATGAGTACGCCAGACTGGCAGTTTCACACCCCAATATTAGGGCTAAGGGCATCTATGGAAATGATGTTGACTGGAAACACGTATTCAGCGGAAGAAGCAGTGCAGGTAGGGTTTGCAAACCGGGCGTACCCTGCAGACTCTTTAGATGAAGAAGTTCTGTCTATGGCAGAAACGATTGCAAAGGTACCATCTGACCTTCAACAGGTTAATAAAAGATCCGTACATAGGTCTTTTGAAGTTCTTGGAGGTAGGACCGCTATACGTGCCGCACAAGAACTTCAGGCATTAGCCGCTTATCAAGAATCAGTGAAGGAAGCACGCAAGAACCCATTTGACGCAATTAAAAAAGCGTTTGATTAGTCATCATTCACCGAGGTCAGGTGCCCAAGAGGACCCGTTTATATGTGACCCACCGTCAGCAAAGATGGTATTTCCTGTGACATAGCTAGACCCTTCACTTGCGAGGAAAACTGCGACTGGACCAATATCATTTTCGCAGTCGCCCATACGGCCCATAGGATTGGCAGAATCTGCTGCAGCAATGAGTTCAGGAAATTCGCTCATAACCCGAAAAAAAGAAGCTGATTTAGCTGCTGGACAAATAATATTTGCAGTAATACCTAGAGGAGCCCATTCTCGTGCCGCTGTTCGTGTGGCGCTCCGCAATGCTTCTTTGGCTGAGTTATATTCAACTGTTCCCATATGGGCATTCACACCGTTCAGTGAGCATAAATTCACGATCCTGCCATAGGAGTTCTCTTTCATTACCGAGTGCGCAGCAATCATTGCCCATAAGGGACCAAGAAAGCCAACATTCAAACCATGCTCCATGAGTTCAGGTGATTTCGATTCAACTCGTGATATGAGACCACCGCCCCACGCGTTATTTACTAAAATGTCAAGCGTTCCCCATTTCTCAACGGCGACGTCAATCATGCGTTCGTTATCTTCTTTTTTAGAGATATCTGATTCAACGAAAATTGCATTATCACCGAGTTCTGTCGCTGCAGTATTTCCTAGATCTGTATCAATTTCTGCAATAACGACTCGTGCTCCTTCTTTGATGAAAGCATTTGCTATGCCTCTTCCAATCCCTTCACCTGCACCGGTTATCACAGCAACCCTATTTTCTAGTTGGTTACCCATAAAGCCCCCTTATCTATTGTCAATATATTTGCCTAAAAGACATGAGAACGCACCTTGAGTGAGAATTTCATCAAGATCAGATAAGTACATCATGTTCAATTGACGAACAGGTTCTAGATTACCCAAGCACCCTTCAACAAGACGATATTCATTTTATAGCTATTCTTAGAAATTAAACCTAACTTAGAAAAGCGACTACTCTAAGAATCGTATGGATACTGAAGGTAAAGTCACTAACTCTTTCGCCGTTATCGGCGCTGGAATGTCAGGTGTTTTGGCAGGGATAAAGCTGAAAAAAGCTGGCTACCCATTCAAAATTTTTGAGAAAGCAGACAGGGTAGGTGGAACTTGGAGGGAAAACACGTACCCAGGTATTGCATGCGACGTCCCATCCCACCTTTATACCTACTCATTTGAACTCAACCCCGACTGGAGTGAATTCACATCTCCTGGAGCCGAAGTCCAAGAATATTTCGAAGGGGTATCAACACGTTACGGAATCGATGAACATATTCAGTTCAACGAGGCAGTTATCCGTTGTACTTGGATGGACGATGAATGGGAAATAGAAACAGAAAAGGGGCATATTGAACGTTTCCGATGGGTTATCGCCGCCACAGGAATCCTTCATCATCCCAAATACCCAGACATAGAAGGACTTGACACCTTTAAAGGACCAATGTTCCACACTGCGCGTTGGGATCACAATATACAGATAGCTGATAAAAGAATAGGGCTTATCGGAACGGGTTCAAGCGGAGTTCAGATTACGGCAGCAGTAGCACCTGAAGTAGAAAATCTGAAAGTATTCCAACGAACCGCTCAATGGATCGTGCCCAACGACCGAGTTGTATACACCGAAGAAGAAAAAGAAGCATTCCGAACTGACGCAGACCTTCTCCAAAATCTCCATAACGAAATGTCAACTGCATTCAATGACGGTTTCGCCACCTCGGTTATCGATGGAAACTCAGAACTCCTTGACGGAATACAAGAACGCTGTCTTGAAGCACTCGATACAGTCCAAGACGCTGAACTGAAAGAAAAGCTACGACCCACCTACAAAGCAGCCTGCAAACGACTTGTCGTATCTCACAACTTCTACGATGCTGTTCAGCGAGACAACGTTGACATCGTCACAGAAACTATTGATAAAATAGAACCCAATGGAGTCGTAACCGAAGGCGAACTACACGAACTAGATGTGCTAGTGCTCGCAACAGGATTTCATGTCGACGCGTTCATGCGACCAATGAACATCACAGGAAGAAGTGGAATCGACCTTAATGAAGTCTGGAAAGACTGGCCATCAGCATACTTATCAATAGCAGTCCCCGAATTCCCAAACTTCTTTATGCTGAACGGCCCAAACAGCCCAGTCGGAAACTTTTCACTTATTCAAACAGCTGAAATGCAATGCGATTACGTTCTACAGATCATTAATCATGTTGACCAAGGAGACCTTGACATTGCAGTTGTTTCCCATGAGGCCTTTGAACGCTTTGACACTGAACGATATGAAGCAGCGAAAGGAACCGTGTGGGCTACCGGATGTAACAGCTGGTATTTGGACAATAATGGAGTTCCGTTTGCATGGCCATTTCCCTTCTCACGTTTTAGATCAGAGATGGAATCACCACGACTAAGTGATTACGAGAAAGTGTAGGACTCTACTCATTCCACTCTGGGGCACGCTTCTCAACAAAAGCCGCAATGCCTTCTTGCCCTGTACGTGTTCCCGCTGCTCGAACGATATTCAACGCCTCAAAATCTCCAGCTTCACGAAGATTAGATTCGTATCCTTTGTAAATAACAGCTTTTGCTGTCCCCGCAGCGTTAGGAGCACCATCAGCCAACTGTTGAGCTAATTTCAAAGTTTGAGCTTCGATATCTTCATCAGAAACGATTCGGTTGACCAAACCCCATGATTCAGCTTCCTCAGCTGATAACACTCGGTTCGTGAGTGTCAGATCCATCATTCGACGCAAACCTATATGGCGTGCCAAAAAATAACTTGATGTTCCATCAGGGGTCAATCCAACCCTTGTGTACGCCATTGTGTACTTTGCTGACTCACCGGAAACTACGAGATCGAATGCGCTAACCAAAGACATGCCCGCTCCACCTGCGGCACCTTGAACACCTGCTACAAATGGCTTGGGAATATCATTCATCATATAGATGGCATCATGCAGGTCTTCTAACATTGACTCGACAACTTCAGGAAGTTCCTTACCAGATGCTTTAAATTCCTTGAGGTCTCCTCCAGCGCAAAATACTTTACCCTCCGCAGTAATCGCGACCGACCTCACGTTTTCATCGTCGCGGATTCCTTCCATAACAGTTTTCAAGTCTTTGCAGAAAGTTGGGTTGACTGCATTTGCAGCTTCAGGCCGTGAGAAAACGATATGAGCTATATTCTGCTTGACTTCATATTGCATTGTAGTTAAATCCATTTTTTCTCCTAATTCTTCTTATCCAGTAACTTTGCAGAGAATCTATTCCGATCCCGTCGGGTTTTGTTCTCTGTACTCTTCAGGTGCGTTTGTTGCTAACCAATCATTAAGATCAGCATTTTCCCAATCATCTGGTCCATAGACTGTTCCGGGCATTGGTGTCATTATGTGGGTATCGCCACCCGTAATATACGGTGCTGAAGAATTTTCCCATTTTGATATCCGTTCGTCACTAACACCAGTGTCGTCAAGCCCCTTTGTTGTGCCACGATTTTTCTGGAATTGAACCCAATTCTCAACTGACGTAGCCCACACCATTACGACTTCATGATTATTGTTAATGACTTCCCATAGTCCTGTTGCTTCAATACCGTGTTCTAACATAAAGCCTGTTCGTTCCTTTACTACAAGGTTCAGGTATTCAATCTGAGTGCCTGGTTGCACTGACAGCACTTCGTTTACAAATAACGTTCCTTTGATTCCCTTTTCTTCTATTTGTTTTGTCGTCGGTGATTCCGGTATGCCTGCGCAGACTCTATCAAAACCTCCCGTACGCCATTGGGCAGCCTCATCCCACCAATCCCCATAGAATGCTTTGCGTCTTTTAAGATTTAATCTGTCTAGGTTACGACCCCAACCATCCCAACCGTCCATGCCGCAATCCCAGATATTGATGACTTGTGGCCAACGACCACCACCAAAACCAAGAACATAGAAGGTTCCTTGAAGGGATGTCATGTCAGGCATGTGTTGCGCGGGTTCGCGGTTGACCATTTCCATATAGTCGTATTGGCCTTGACCGACGATGTCTATTGTTTCGTGAACGAAAACTGAACGAGGCATTATTAGTCCTTGCTTATCTCATGATGTTGGGTCATCGGAAGGAGGTAGTACCAGAAGTAGAAATTAACATCTGCTTCTTTCATTTTGATGCGAGCTGTTTGAATAGTTTCTCCTCCTAGTGTCTCTGTGACAAACCAAGATTCAGCACTCCGAGCCGAAGGAGGCGAATCATTTAAAGAAATAGCTGCTTCTTCATAAAAGTTCTTAATATCAGCTGCAATTTTCGTTGGGTCGCCAGGAAATCCGACTTCGTCCCATGACTCTCCGTCTGTAATGCGTGCAAACAGGTCAAGCATGTCTGGAACCTGTTCAGCTGTAATTACTTTTCCTACAGTTGATCGACCATATTTCTCTTGGGTGCGCCGCCAAGCAGGCAGTAAGCCTAACGCTTCTGATGCTGCAGGTTTCCGGTCGCTGGTATCTGATGGAGGGATCATGCACGATAAGGGTGCGTCTGCGTCATCCTCAATTGAAATTGGGTAATCAACTAATACCGGGCCAGCAGGTTTCTCTAATAGCGAAAATGCTTCAATAAGGACGTCTCGTTGAAATTCAGGTTCGTTGGGTTTTCCAAGAGGGCGCCCTAGAGGGAAATTGCAATGGAGTGCCCGTGGTGGAGACGTTGTCTCAATCTGCCCTCGGATACTTGATAGCGCAACGGTGGCAAACCCTGCTTGCTCAAGTACGGATGCGAGCGTACCCACGGTACGCGTACATAGCGGTCAGACAGGAGTTAAGAGGACAAGGTCAACCTCGTCATTTGCTAAACGTTGTGCAGCGGCGGGACCGCTATCAAGGCGAATTGTTTCAAGTGTGTGATCTGGTTGCGCACCCATGAATGATATGTGCGTGTCAGCAACAGACCCAATAACGCCTTCTTTTGCTAATTCATGGAGACGGTCAATGGGGAAAACCACGTTTTTGTCGAGAACCCAACCAACTCGATCAAAATTGGGACTGTAATGGGCTAACGTGAGGTCAACTGCGTCGTGAGGGATTTCTGTGAAGCCTTGATCACCGGCATTCCAGTCAGCATCGTCCTCTACCCGTAAGCCAGCAGTTGTTACGATAGCCACTCGACTTTCATGTAATGGTTTTGGCGTGGTCCACGGAATCTGGTCAAAGGCGAAGCCTTTAAGCCCTTCAAGCTTTGACCGTAGTTGTTTATCAGACATCAGCAAAAGTGTAGGGGAAGAAGCACTACGTTACAAAGGACGACCCTACTGATCAATTATCTGCGAGTGAATACTGCGTAAAACGTCCGGGTCTATTTTGTAGTTTCGATCATAGGTCAGCAATCCATTTATCTCTGATTCGACATCTGTTGTTTGCGTGTAAATCACACCAGCCAAACCATTTGGGATTAGGTTGGCGATGTCCCCAAGGAGTTTCGAGTATGACGCAAGAAGATCGTCGGCCGTTTCAGTTTTCGTATACCCCCACCCTTTCTCAACCATTACATGGTCTTCAATGAACAAACTGATACCTCCGAACTCTCCATATACGGTGGCTCGACCTTTTTCGAGTTCAGGGAGCTTTTCAGCGTTTTGATACAAATGGTGATCACGCATGTGTCCTGTACCCGTATCCGTCCACCCGCTGGGGCCATCAACGAGTCGCGAAGGGTCCCTTTCCATCACATGAGTCAAAATCTGATCCGTATTATGTTGTCCCCATGCTTCGTTAAAGGGAACCCATACAACGATTGACGGAAATGATTCCAACGCATCAAGCATCGCATCAAGTTCAATGTGGAATCCTTCAGGGTCGTTACCTGGACTTATCAAGTCCCATTCCATGTCTTCAGGCTGTATACCCTCGGTGAGTTGTTTCCCAAAAGCGACCATGTCAAAAGCAGTACTTGGCATGTCTTGCCAGACAAGAACACCTAATCTGTCAGCATGCCAATACCAACGTGCCGGCTCGACTTTAACGTGTTTCCGTATGGTATTGAATCCCATCGCTATCGTGGCTTCAATATCAAATCTGAGTGCTTCGTCAGTAGGGGCTGTGAATAGGCCTTCCGGCCACCATCCCTGATCAAGTAGGCCGAGATGAAAGACTGGTTTTCCATTGAGATAAAGTCTGTGATGCCCGTTTCTATCTGGTTCGCATGTGATTTCTCTCGCACCGAAATAACTATCTACTTGATCAATTAGTGATCTATTTGTATCAATGATCTGCAGTTGAAGATCGTAGAGAAACGGATCGTCAGGACACCATGAATGCAGGTCAGAAATATTTAATACGATTTCTGTTTTGCCTTGACTGATTGGGCATTCTATTTGCGTTACTAAGGACCCATCTGCGGAACAGGTAAGTGCAAGAGACATATTGTCTGAGGCATTCGAAATATGACATGTCACAGTCACCGAACCCTCAGCAATGTTGGTTGAAGTCGTGATTCGTTCAATGCAGGTAACAGGAACAGTTTCTAGCCATACGGTTTGCCAGATACCTGCTACAGCCGTGTACTGGATCGCAAACGGGTTCAATGTCTGCTTCCCAACCGGTTGATCCCCAGTATCTGTCGGGTCAGTAACAGAAACAATGATTTCCTGCTCTTCACTTTCAATCAATGCGTCAGTAATATCGAAAAAGAACGGATCAAAGCCACCAGCATGTGTGCCAACCAAAATGCCATTTACCCAAACTGTTGACGACCAATCAACAGCACCAAAATGGATACGTAAACGTTCATCATTGCCAGATAAGGGACTCTGAAATGACCGCCGCATAGTAAGCACCTCATCCGGTTGAAGAACGTGGACAAAGCCGCTTAACTCTGAACCAATCGGAAAAGGAACAAGAATGGTGTCAGAAAAATCAGGCGCATTTTCTAGGTAATGTACACTGGCTTGCCACACCCCGTTCAGATTCACCCAATTAGGTCGAACAAGTTGAGGACGAGGATATTCGGGCAAAGGATTGTCCTTATCAACTTTCGAAGCCCACTCTGAACGCAACTGCACGTTCTTAAACTACTACAGGAAGGAATACGAGAATAGAGAAAACGAATACATGAAGTAAAGATGTATCGTTAACGTTGTGGGTATCAAAACATTTCTCAAATCGCTGCTTATTTTAACTACAGCAGCACTTGGATCAAGTTGTGCTTCTGGTGAATTAACCATTCAGAAGAGTAACGAAAGTAATGAAACAACAGAAGTTTCTTCACCGGTTCAATCCGATGACAATTCAGATAATTCCCAACACTCATCACCCCAAAATGAATCAAATGATCTAGAAACACAAGAAGAAAATTCTAAAGATCAAGACAAACCCGAAAAAGATGAAGGCCCCCGATACACCTATGGTAAATCCGAGTACCTTTTTGACCAAGAAAAACTACACACTTTTGAATTGACGCTTACAGATCGCAATCTCGCATACCTTGATAGTGCACCTGGATTAGAAGAATATGTACCAGGTACCCTGACATTCGAAGGGGAATCACTGCCTGTCGGCATCCGGTATAAAGGATCTGTTGGGGCATGGGTAGGATGCCTCACCGGTGACTTCTTTGAAGCCGAGGGGGAGAAATCATGCACGAAGCTATCAATGAAAGTCAAAACAAATTGGGAAGACTCTGACGATACATTTTACGATGTCAAAAAACTGCAATTCCATTCACAGAATCTTGACCCAACAAAAATGCATGAACGACTCGGTTATTGGCTCTTTAGGGAAATGGGAGTTCCGGCACCGCGCTCAGTTCACGCACGACTGATCATCAATGGGGAATACAATGGAATATTTGCCCTTACAGAACAAATCGATGGGCGTTTCACCAGAGAAAACTTTAATGACGGAACCGGAAATCTATACAAGGAAATATGGCCGATCACAAACAATGGTATTGCGATGCCCGACCGGCCACTTCAAGAATCATTAAAGACAAATGAAGCTGAGGACCCAACGTTTGGGATCATACAAGCATTCGCTCAAGCGGTTATTGGCGCCAATAATGAAACACGTCAAGATGTAATGCGCCAATGGATGGACATTGAACAGGCCCTTTCGTATATGGTCGTTGACCGAGCAATTGCAAATGATGATGGTGTCCTCCATTTCTACTGTGGAGGAAATGACGCAATTGAATTCGGAGGTGGATGCAACTCGCATAACTTCTACTGGTACGAAGACCCATCAGCAGAAGTAATGCATCTCATTCCATGGGATCTCGACAACGCATTCGAAAATATAACTGGACCCGCTAACCCAGTAACCCCAATCAAAGACAAATGGGGTGAAAAAACTAATGATTGTAAACCATTTGTTTACGGAGGGTGGGGGCTGACACAACGTTCAGCAACATGCGACCCGATCATCGGGAATCTAACCACATTTGAAGATGAATACCAGCAACTAAAGGAAGAGTTCTTTGCTGGACCTTTCTCAAAAGACACAGTTGAAGGACTTCTTAATACATGGGCAGGTCAGATAAAAGATGCCGTCCAAGAAGCAGGTGAAGCTCATAACGATCAGCCCTCAATGGGGGAATGGCTCAGAGCAATAGAGAAGCTTAAACGTGATCTTGAATACGCTCGAAATCAATAAAGAAGACCAACGCTATCAATCCAGCATGATTAACCACCTCGCTTCGGTCAACTAGAATCACAAATGAATAGAGGAGATAGATTATGTCCGACGGACTCTTAGTTCTGTTTAACGCGATAGCAGTATTAATCATGGTGTTCTGTTTGTACTACCCGAGACATGGCCGCAAAGATATGATTGTTGCACTTTTCGCTATCAACATCGGAGTCCTAGGAGTCTCATTCACGCTAGCTGACGCTGCAGTAAGCGCAGGACTCGGGCTAGGACTATTCGGTGTCCTCTCAATCATAAGGCTCCGGTCCAATGAACTCGGACAACAAGAAATCGCATATTATTTCTGCTCTCTCGCACTTGGACTAGTCGGTGGAGTAAATGTTGACTCCTGGATTTCACCAATTCTCATGGCAGCAATCATCGTAGCTATCTTTATTGGAGATCATCCACAACTCTTCTCAGCAAGCAGGCAACAAATAATGCGAATCGACAAAGCCTATACAGATGAACAACAACTCCGCGATGACCTAGAGAACATGCTGAACGCAACAATCAGAAGACTCCAAGTTCAACGGGTAGATCTAGTCAATAACAGTTGCGTCGTTGATGTGCGCTTCACAATCAACGATACGAGCTCCGACGCTAAATAAATGGGGACAGATCCCTCACAACCATCATCAATAGAAACAGAATCCATCTCTCCAATAGACCTCGACGAGATGAACAAATATGCAAAACTCCAGACACGAATCGATAGAAAATACATCGTCACCCCAGAAATCTGTAACGCCCTTCTTACAAACGCTGATGTAAATGGGAGGGTATTAGAGATTGATACCCACCGAAATCTCCCTTACCAGTCGGTCTACTTCGATACACCAAACCTAGATTTACACAAAGATGCAGCGTACCGAAGAAGACCCCGATTTAAGGCACGCACCCGTTATTACAAGCAAACAAATACGGCAATGCTAGAGGTGAAAACAAAAGATGGGCGAGGGAAAACTGTCAAAAGCCGAACTGAATATGACTCCACCTCACTTGATGTCCTCAACAAAGAAGCTCGTCAATACATCACGTCAATTGCCGGGGCTGCCAAAATTGTGAGCAATCTGCGATACACGCTTACAACTCAATATCAGCGAACAACAATTGTCGACCTAGATACTCAGACGAGAATAACCTGTGATGAGTTTTTAACATGTACCGATTGGGAAAACAACACTCTTTTACT
>CERS01011392.1_pt1 | contig 16895 bp, 12 predicted proteins | sample 356251 | NCBI WGS metagenome assembly CERS01 (sample SAMEA2621020, study PRJEB7988) | marine metagenome | isolation source: saline water (ENVO:00002010), including
TGATTAGAACCACCTTGGTCCAGTCTTGTTCTATGATCCACCTCAAACCATGCTGGTAATTGTGTATTACATTTACCACATAACCAGTTTTGGCTAGCAGCCACATATTTTTTTTTGGTTTCACTTACACTGCGTTTGGTACGGCCGGTTGATGAAGATGATGTGTGAGTTATTCCACCACCTCCTCCACCTCCAGACTGTAATATACGGTCTTCACTTGCAGTCATATTAAATACTGGATTAAATAAATGCTTGGCTTGTTTATCAATTGGCATGTATTGAATAAATTTATTCAAATGTACCATTAATTCCCGACTACGGCTAGGAGAACGTTTCATAAGGATATACAGTGATAGCCCTATAAACCCCCATGCTGCCATCGTATAATATTTTTTCCAAGATAGTATCTGTTTTAAATATTTATTATCATGATAAGTATTATATATTAAGAATCCAGTGATGATAATTATATAGAGTTCCATTTTCATTATATACTGTTTTTAGAAAAGATTATTACTAATAGTATGCTGATTAAGAGAATACCAGTATATTTAAAATGCTTGGATATATTATTTTTAGGAGGGGTATAGGTATATTGTTTGATATAGTCTTTGTAAGATAGTTGTGGTTTATTTAGTCGTATATTTATCTGATTATGAATAAAATGTATCCATTTACATAAAGCATCACGAGTATCTAAGTATGGTTTCATAGGATATTGGTCTAGTAGTTCGCTAAATGTATCGCCTATATCATGGTCAGGTAAAAATACCGGAAGATTATGAAAAAAATCATACATTTTTTTTTTCATAATACTATTTGGTTGTAAAGGATAGTGATGACAAATTGTATGTAATGTTTTCCAAAAAGGAGGTCCCCATGTACTACTATCTAGGTTCATATAAAATAACTGAATAAATATTTAAACTTCTATAAACATATATATGTATGAATGAATTTTGTAAAAATTGTGGACGAAAAGGACATTTGTATCAGAAATGTAATCATCCTATTATAAGTTTAGGAATAATTGCTGTGCGATACCAACCACAATTACAATTTTTAATGATATGTAGACGAAATACATTAGGGTATGTTGATTTTATTCGTGGGAAATATGAGTTAGATAATATAGAATATATACAATCATTATTTGACATTATGACAGTAAGTGAAATAAATGATTTGGTTTCTTTAGATTTTTTAATATTATGGAATAATTTATGGCAAAATAACAAACACCAGTATGAGAATGAATATATTAATGCCAACTATAAGTATACCCAATTGCTGAAAGGATTAATTATTGAAAAACAACAGTATACTATTCAACAATTTATAGATAATATTAAGATTCAGTGGACAGAACCCGAATGGGGTTTTCCTAAAGGACGTAGAAATTATTTAGAAGGAGACTATAAATGTGCAATTAGAGAATGGTCTGAAGAAACAGGATACAATTTTTCGGATATAGATATTATTAAAAATATTACTCCCTATAATGAAATATTTGTAGGTACCAATAATAAGGTATATAAATATAAATATTATGTAGGCTTGATGGATAATAAACCTTTGCCTAGTCAGTTTCAAAAAATGGAAATAAGTAAGGTGGCTTGGTTTACACCAGAAGAATGTAAATCACATATTAGAGAATATAATTATGAAAAAATTAATATATTAGAAAAAATGACCTATATTTTTAATCACTATACTATATATGGCTAAAAAAATAAAAAAAATTAAATTAAAATCTAAATTAAAATCTAAATTAAAATCAGAATCTAAATTAAAATCTGAATCTAAATCAGTATCTAAATCAGTTTCTACATCACTTCCTAAACCAGAACATAAATCGGTATCCGAAGATACATATGATTACTTGTATCCACTTTTAGATGACCCTAAGTTTAATATTAAACTTGCTAGTAAAAAAGAATTTTATGATACTCAATATAATGGTACAATTAAACCGGTTGAAAATAGTCAAGATTGTTTTCGTCCATTTGAATTAGCACCACATCAATCATTTGTTAAAAACTTTATGTCGTATCATACGCCCTATAATAGTTTATTATTATATCATGGGTTAGGTTCGGGTAAAACCTGTTCTGCAATTGGTGTTTGTGAGGAGATGCGGAAATACATGAAAATGATGAGTATTACTAACAGAATAATAGTCATTGCTTCTCCAAATGTGCAAAATGAGTTTCGCTTGCAATTATTTGATGAACGAAAGTTAAAACAAGTTGGCAATACGTGGAATTTAGAAACATGTACAGGGAATAGTTTTATTCAAGAAATTATGCCCATGAGAATAAAAGCTTTAACACGTAACCAAGTTATCACTCAGATAAAACGAATCATTAATCAATATTATCTTTTTATGGGTTATACTGAATTTAGTAATTATGTCACTAAAAAAATGACTATTAAAGATAAAAAAATAACTCCTTCTCAAAAAAAACGACTACAAGAGAAGAAACTTCAAAAAATATTTAATCAACGATTAATTGTTATAGATGAAGTTCATAATATACGAATCAGTAATGATAATAAAAATAAAACAGTAGCAATTAATTTAAGTAAGGTGGTGTCTTTGTGTGATGGTATAAGATTACTACTTCTTTCGGCTACACCAATGTACAATAGTTATTCGGAGATAATTTGGTTGTTAAATTTAATGAACATGAATGATAATCGGAGTGAATTAAATGTTAAAGAAGTATTTAATAGTGATGGTACATTTAGGGTAGATGATGAAGGACATGAGATAGGAAAAGACCTTTTTATACAAAAAGCTAGAGGCTATATATCATTTGTTAGAGGAGAGAATCCTTATTTATTTCCTTATAGAATATATCCTGTCTTATTTTCAACGCAATCTATACGAAATATGGAGTATCCACCTATTTCTTTAAATGGAAAAGAAATTATACAGCCAATACAATATATTGATATATATGTTAATACAATTGGTACATATCAAGAAAGAGGGTATAATAGTTTGATTGATGTTATAGAAAATATTGAAGATATGGAAGGATTTGGATATACTATTTTAGCTAAACCCTTAGAAGCATTAAATATAGTATTTCCTAACGAAAATATGGAGGATATTACCGGAAGTAAAGGTTTACGACGGATTATGAATTATGTGGAAACAGATGATTCTAGATATAATTATGAATATAAAGATGATTTTGTGGAACAATTTGGAGAGATATTTCATCTAGACCATTTAAAACAATATAGTCATAAGATATGGTCTATTTGCAAGCAAGTAGAAGAATCTAAAGGTATAGTGTTAATATACTCACAATATTTGGAAGGAGGCTTAGTTCCTATAGCATTAGCGTTGGAACATTTAGGATATAGTTTATACGACTCACGCCATAATTTATTAAAAGGAAATACTCGTTCTAAAAAAGAAAAATATATAATGATAACGGGTGATACATATTATTCTAAAAGTAATATAAAAGCAATTAAGGCTGCTACGAACCATGAGAACCGCAATGGAGAGATAATAAAGATAATACTAATTTCAAAGGCTGGGAGTGAGGGGGTTGATTTTAAATATATACGACAAGTACATATACTAGAGCCATGGTATAATATGAATCGTATAGAACAAATTATTGGGCGGGCGGTGCGTACATGTAGCCATAAAGATTTACCATTTAAGGAGAGAAATGTTCAAATATTTATGCATGGGACAAAACTAAATAATGATATGGAAGCGGCTGATTTATATGTATATAGAAAAGCCGAAGCCAAATCTGTACTAATTGGAAAGGTATCAAGAATTCTAAAAGAAATAGCAATTGATTGTATATTAAATCATGGACAAACAAATTTTTCTGAGAAAAAAATGAATCAGAAGATATCTATAGAATTAGCGAATGGTAAAACGATAAAGTATTTAGTCGGAGATAAACCCTATAGTTCATTTTGTGATTATATGGAATCATGTGATTATACGTGTCAACCAAATCAACGTGTACATCCAAGATTAGACTTGTATGATGAAGATTTTTTAATTCAAAAACAAGGTCATATTATTAAATTGATTAAAGAATTATATAAGGAACATTATGTTTTTAAAAAAGAGAAATTATTAGATCATTTTAAAGAAACATATAGTAAAGAAGAAGTATTATCTGCCCTAGATTCCATTATAGAGTATGATTATATTACAGATAAATATAACCGACTAGGTAATTTAGTCTATATAGGTAATTATTATTTATTTCAACCGGTTGAATTGTTAAATAAACAAATTAGTTTATATGATAAAACTCGCCCATTATTTTATAAAAAAGCGAATATATCAATACCAGTTCAGAAACCGAAAACACCTAAAATGGATATATTTAAGACATTAGTGGAAGATTATACTTTAGCTAAGGATATCCACAAGATAAGTTCTAAAGATAAGTATTATTATCGGTTTTGTCAATTAGCAATTATACGTTTGGCGAAAGATTTAAATATAGATAATACATTGCTTCAACCATTCATAATAGCACATCAAATGGACTCTTTATTTTATCAGGATAAATTAGATGTATTAAATTATTTATATTTTAACCAATTAGACTCCTATCAGACATTATTAAAAGAGTATTTTGATACTTATTTATTACAAACGGATTCATCACAGTTTATTTATATAATCTATAAAACTACCTATAAGGTATTGATACTTGGAGAGACGTCTTGGACAGAGGCTAAGGAGACAGATTTGATGGATTTAAATCAATCGGTGAAATCAAAAAAAACAATTCCTAAATTTATGCCTACCACATTATATAACATAATTATTGGATTTATGTATCCATTTAATAATAAAGAAATGGTATTTAAAACTAAAAATATAACAGCACAACGAAGTAAAGGGGCTAGATGTGACCAAGCATCAAAATATAGTCCACAAGGGGTAGTGCATAGTATAAATACTGTATTAGAGAAACCAGGTTTTTTTACAACAAGTAATTCAAAGAAAATACTAGTTCAAGAATTATGTATTTATCTGGAATATTTATTACGTTATTATCATTCTATTCAATATAAAAAGCGTGCGTGGTACTTTACTCCTGAATTAGCAGTTATATTAAATATTCCGGATTATAAAAATTGAATTAAATATATTGTATTACTATACATTAATGGCTACACAACGATTATATCAATCGGTATTATTAACCCGAAAAATAGAATTATCTATTCTGGATGTAGGAGAGAACTTAGATGATACTTTATATAAACATTTGGTAGACTTATTGGAAGGCAAATGTAGTATTGAAGGATATTTTAAAAAGGGTTCTATTGTAATAAAATCATATTCTAGTGGACAAATCATTCGTGGTAATAAAATATTATTTGATATAGTGTTTAAAGCCTCGGTCTGTATGCCAGTAGAGGATATGATATTAAAAGTAAAAGTAGTTAATATTACAAAAGCAGGAATTAAGGGTGAGATAGATAAATTACCGGATAGTCCATTAATAGTTTATGTTATGCGTGACCACTTTAATGAAGACGAATATTTTAATTCTATAGCTGTAAATGATAGTATTACAGTTAGAGTTATAGGACAACGTCATGAAATCAATAATTCAAAAATATATATTATTGGGGAATTAATGCCTAAGTAACTTAAATACTAGTAATTAAATACTAGTAATGGATATAGAAGAGTTAAAAAATAAAATAGAAGGGTATAATGTTAATCGTCAACAAGAAATATTAAATATTTTTATTAAACATCAAGAAACGTATACAGAAAATCATAATGGAACGTTTGTTAATTTATCATTATGTAATAAAAAGACGATAAAAGAATTGAATAATTATATTGATTATATTGAGAAGCAAGATGTAGAATTAGATAAATTAGAATCGTTAAAGGAACAATATAAAAAAACATATTTTAAAGATAATAAAGAAGAAATTATACATTGTTTAGATGAGTAAGATCATTCATGAATTACAACAATATGAAATTAGTAAGGTAATTGTTAAGGATATTTCATGGGTGCAAAAGAATCAAAATAAACAACCTCAAGTTGAGTATGTGCCTAAAATAAATATGTATTATTGGTTTTATTATATTTGTAAATATGGAATTGAATATAATAAAACATTAGAGTTAGCAACCCAGGATAAATTTAAACAAATAGAGATTATTCGTGAAAATACCTCAGGATTAAAATTATTAAAACTAAAGAAACAGACATTTGAGGAGGATATTATTTACGCAAAACACATACATATCTCTACATTGAAGGTATTAGCTTATTATAATCAGTTATCGTTATTGGTTTTGAAAAATGGATGTTATTATTTTTTTAACTATGGTAAGGTTGTCCATGTTTTAGAGAATAATAAAATGTATACACCATCTGAGGCTGGGTTAGAGGAAATTGTAAATAATAATTATTGTATACCAATGGTAGATAAAATAATGTATTCAATGAGTCATTATAAGGTAAGTGATTTACAAAATATAGCTAAGCAATTAAATATTCCATATCATAAGGTATTAAAAACAGAGTTATATAATTCCATTAAAATAAAATTGACGCAAATAATATAAAATAATAAATGAATAGTATATATGTCACATACTTTACAAGATATATTATCCATATATAAAGACACTAATGGATTAGGATATAATAAAAAACCACATGAATTAGAGGTAAAATTTGGCACACAAAAAGTTGCTCGTGTGAGTCATATTGATTATAATCATGTGCTTAAAAAATTACATTCTTGTGGGTTTAAATGTTTAAATCCGGTAGGAACAACACAATTAAAGATTATGTTTGATACGAATGATTTTAATATTCAATCACATTTACGTGTAGAATTATTATCAAAAAAGGCAATACAGATGTATTGTAAAACGAATAGTCTTGAGAATATTGCGGATGTGCAGTATATGATAAAGCAAAAAGGTAAAGATAAAGAGGGTAATGAAATTCAAGCGATTGATAAGGAAGATTTTAATTTAAGATATACGTATCATTATGAGGATATTTTGCCTGAAGGTTCTGAACAAATTGCGGCAGTACAAGAACATATTGCACGTATTAAAAAGGTGTTTCGTTATATACATCGTTTATCGTTTACAAAGGAAGGGTATCCTTTACGAATAGATTTAAGTCGTGTTAAAACAAATAAACAGTCTAGGGGTAGATTAATAACAACCTATGATGTAAAAAGTTCGGGTTTATTTGATAATGATGAAGTATTTGAGATAGAGATTGAGGTGATAGATTCTACAGACATCTATTTATTAAAGAAGATAAAATCTTCAGTTAAATTAGTGTTATCCGCATTACAACAGACAAATTATCCAATTAGTTATCCTGAGCAAAAACAAGTGTATAATGATTATTTAGACTTGATTGGTGTTAAAGATAAAAAGCAGAGTCCTAGACATTTTATAGGTCCGTCATCATTAACATTACAATATGATAATTTAAGTCTGGATAATCCAGTAAATATATTAAATAATTATACGGTTACAGATAAGGCGGATGGAGCACGTAAATTATTATATATACATCCTTCTAAAAAAATATATTTTATTAGCATGAATATGCGTATTGAATTTACTGGATGTGTGGTGAAGACAGATACATTTATAAATACCATTTTAGATGGTGAGCATATATTACACAATAAAGAAGGGCGTTTTATTAATTTATTTGCGGCGTTTGATATATATTTACTGGATAATAAAAATGTGCGCAATAAGATTTTTATAGATGAAGGTGATACTTTAAAAGAAAATATGCGATTGTATCTACTAATGAATGTAGTAAAAAAGTTGGAAATGACTAAATTCGGTGGGGGAGACCCTACGTTTAGAATTAGGCATAAAAAATTTTATTCTACAAATGATGAAGTAAGTATATTTGATGCCTGTAAACAGGTTTTTGATAATGTTTATGATTATAATACGGATGGATTAATATTTACACCTAAATTGATGCCTGTAGGAAGTCAAGATGGAAAAACCGTGGCTAAAATGACAAAAGTTACGTGGAATTATTCATTTAAATGGAAGCCATCGGAGTATAACACGATAGATTTTCTGGTTTCTACAAAAAAAGATACACAAGGAAAGGATATAATTTCATATAAGTTTGATTCTGGAACAAATATGGAGAAAACTAATTTGAGTCAATATAAACAGTTGATTTTAAGAGTAGGATATAATCAGACTAAGCATGGGTATTTAAATCCATGTCAAACAATGTTAGATGAGCATTGGGAACATCGTCATGAAAAAACAGACTATAAACCGGTACCATTTTATCCAACTGACCCATATGATAATAAAGCACACTTGTGTGAAATTCAAATGCAAAAAAATAGTGAAGGATTTTATGTTATGAAAACAGATGAAGGAGAAGTATTTGAGGATAATATGATAGTAGAATTTGCGTATCATGGTGGTTGGAAACCATTACGAGTTCGTTATGATAAAACAGAGCAATATAGAAGGGGAGAGCATAATTATGGAAACGCATATCATGTTGCTAATAGTAATTGGCATAGTATTCATCATCCTATTAGTGAAGATATGTTGAAAACTGGAGAGAATATACCAGATATAACGACAACAATATATTATAACCCTAGTGCTGATAAAACTTATACTAGAGATTTACGTAATTTTCATAATCATGGTGTAAAAAAATATATACTTAGTATGGTTGCAAAAGAAAAAGATATTCTAATAGATTTGGCGGTTGGAAAAGGGGGTGATATTCAAAAATGGCATGCTGAAAAGTTAGATTTTGTTTTGGGAATTGATAATTCATTAGATAATATAATGAATTCTATTGATGGGGCTTGTGCCAGGTATTTAAATATTAAAAAAAAATATAAACATATGACTAGAGCGTTATTTTTAAAAGGTAATTCTAGTAGAAATATAAAAAATGGAGATGCGTTTGATAATCAAAAAAATAAGGGTATAGTGAGAGCTATTTTTGGTAGTGGACCAAAAGATTCTCTAGATAAGGCTGTTGCTAGGCAGTATGGAAAAGCTACGAACGGTTTTAATATTACATCATGTCAATTTGCGTTGCATTATTTCTTTGAAAATAGTGATGTATTAAAGGGATTTTTACGAAATGTGGTAGAATGTACAAAGCAAGGAGGTTATTTTATAGGAACGTGTTATGATGGTGAGAAGGTGTTTCAGATGTTGAAAGGAAAGAAAAAGGGGGACCAGATACGTATATATAAAGATGAAAAGAAAATATGGGAATTAACTAAACAATATAATAAAGACTACTTTTTACCTGATATAACATCGTTGGGTTATGGTATAGATATTTATCAGGAATCAATTAATCAGTCGTTTCGTGAATATTTGGTTAATTTTCCCTTTTTAGAAAAAACCTTATTATTATATGGATTTAAATTGGTGGATGATATGGGTATTAAAGGTATGGGGAGTTTTGAATTATTATGGAAAGACCAACAATTGAGTGATGAGGAAAAAAAGATTTCTTTTTTGAATAGATATTTTATCTTTCAAAAGATATCTGATGTAGATGTAGCAAATATAGAACAGATTGTGTTTAGTGGTGAACGTCAAAAGCCTAAAGCTGTTAAGATGAAACGCATTCGCTTAGTTAAAAAGGCATAAATATATAATAATTACTACTATATGTTATATTATAATGTGCCAATAACATATTATATATTTAAATTAAATGATTTTAAATTAACCATAGATGATAGACCTATTTTTATATCAAACACTATATGTAAGAAATTATATATACATAAGGAGAAAATTGACAATTTAAATGATAGGTGGGATATTGTTAAAAAATATGTAAATCCATATGAATATATTCATACAATCATTCCTGGTATATATAAGTCTGTTTCTAAATATAAACCTATATCGCGTGCTTTTTTTAAATTTATAGAAATAAATAAACAATTTAATGTATTAAATTATTCTGGACCAATAAAAACATTTCATTTAGCTGAAGGTCCTGGGGGATTTATAGAAGCAATTTCAAAATTACGAGATAATGAAGATGATATATATTATGGAATTACGCTTATACAGGGTAAGAAAGCTCCCGGATGGGGATTTTGCAATAAATTATTGAATAGATATAAAAATATTTATATTGAATATGGGGCAACTAATACAGGCAATATATTATTAGCTGAAAATTATAAATATTGTTATGATAAATATAAGTCATCTATGGCGATTATAACGGGTGATGGAGGGTTTGATTTTTCTAGTGATTATAATCAACAAGAAAATAATTCTAGAAAGTTAATCTTTGTTGAAATATTATATATCATTAGTTTGCAGAAAAAAGAAGGATCGAGTATTATAAAAATTTACGATAGTTTTTCACAATTTACTGTTGAAGCCATATTTTTATTATCTAGTTTTTATAAAAAATGTAATATAGTAAAATTAAATACAAGTCGGGTGGCTAATTCGGAGAAATATATAATTTGTAAAGGATTTAGATATGACAATATAGATAGTTATTATCCTATATTTTATAATATGATAAAAGAGTTAGAATCCCATGATACATTATCTAGTTTTTTAACTGTGCATATCCCTTTATATTTATTGAGTACGATTGAAGAAATTAATAATTTATTAGGTGCTTTACAAATAAATTATATTTTGAAAATAATTCATGCTATACAATTTAGACATATGAATCCAAACAAAACAAATATACAGAAGTGTATTGATTGGTGCATAAAACATGATATAGACTATAATGAAGTATCGTGAGACGAGTGTTGGTTTGTTAAATATATTTATTTAAATGTTAAATATATTTATTTAAATATTAAATATCAAGATATTGTAATTATATGACATTAGTTCAGGAATACTTAGACTTAACTAAACAATATATTTCTAAATATGGAGATAAAACCGTCCTACTTATGCAGGTGGGGGCTTTTTTTGAAGTTTATGCTCTTCGGAATAAACTGGGGAAGATAAGTGGTAGTCAAATGGAAGACTTCTCTCGGGTATGTGATTTAACAATGACTGATAAACAGATATGTGTAGGAAAAGATAATGTAATGATGTCGGGATTTCGTGATTATGTATTGGATAAATATTTGGAGAAATTACAAACTGCGGAGTATACAGTTGTTGTTTATGTACAGGATGAGGCTACATCAGGTACTACTAGAAGTTTAAGTGCTATTTATAGTCCTGGAACTTATTTCTCTCAATCTTCCGAGACAATAACAAATAATATATTGTGTATATGGATTCATAAAATTCGCGGTAGAATAATATTTGGATTGTCAAATATAGATATTTATACGGGACGGTCAACTGTATTTGAATATGATACAGAATATTCGCATTATTCTATATCATGTGATGAATTGGAGAGATTTGTACATATATATCAACCAAAGGAGGTAATTATTATTTATAATGTGGATGCCAGTGTATTAAAGATAATTATACAACATGCTAATTTTTCTACGCGTTGTATTCATCTTTTAAATAGTGGAGAGAATTTACCTAGAATTAAGCATTGTGAAAAACAGGTGTATCAGGTAGAAATTTATAATAAATATTTTGGTCAGGTAATGCCGGAAGAATATAAGACATGGACAATTGCTATGCAAAGTTATTGTTATTTATTGGAGTTTATCTATGAGCATAATCCGCATCTAGTATCAAAGATAAGTGAGCCAGTTTTTGAAAATTCATTGAATCGGATGATTTTGGGGAATCATTCGCTGCGTCAATTAAATATATTATCTGACAATAAAAAACGCAATACATCTGTGGCTAATTTCTTAAATAGGTGTGTTACTGTTATGGGTCAACGGCGATTATATAACGTTATAGTCTCTCCTAGATTAGATATAGAGTATTTGAATCAGGAGTATGAACTGTGTGATTATTTATTAAATCATTATGATATGGTAGAAATTGTACGAGTGAAATTAAAAGGATTAAAAGATTATGAGAAGTTAACTAGAAAATTAGTCCTTAAACGAATTACACCACGTGATTTGGCTGAATTATATGAATCTCTTTCTGCTACAAAGGAATTATGGGGTATTCTCTCTAATGATGTATATTTAAAACAATATTTAGATTCGCGTGAAGTACATGAATTATTTCCGGATGGAGATGTAGTTTTGGATAAATTAAAAGAAGTTTTAGATTTTGATAAATGTAGAGAGATGCCTTGTAATGGAATAGATTATTCAGTTAATTTTATGAATAGCGGAGTAGATATAGAATATGATGCTCTTGTAGATAAATATCATGGTTCTCTCCGGGCATTAGAGGTAATTCGCAGTGAATTAAATAGTAAAGTTCAACAAATTGAATCGAGTAAAAAGACGAACCAATTTGTAAAAATACATAAGACGGATAAAATGGGATATAGTGTAGTGGCAACAAAGCGACGGGTAGAGTTATTAAAAAGTATGATACAATCTGGAGAGACTATAATTGTAGATGGAGAGACTAATATTACAATCCAATTAAGTGAACTACAGTATCATAAATCAACCGGTTCAAATTATGTAATTAGTCATGACAAAATTAATCAACTTTGTAAGTCCATTCTAGTGTTGAAAGATAATTTAGAACAGCATTTATGTTCATTATATGGTGAATTTCTAAGCCAGCTATTAGATTATATTGAACATTTAGAGAGATTTGTGGAGTTTATCTCTCTAACTGATGTGATATATTGTAAAGCATTTATTGCGAAAGAGTTTAGATATTGTCGTCCAGAAATAGTAGCTAAGGAAGATGATACGGTAGGACAGAGTTATGTAAATGTGGAAGGTCTGCGTCATATTTTGATTGAGAGATTATTAACAGATGAACTTTATGTGACAAATGATGTGGATTTAGATTCATCACAACAAGGAATTCTTTTATATGGAACTAATGCAGTTGGTAAGAGTAGTTTTATTAAATCTCTCGGTATAGCTGTTATAATGGCACAGGCTGGATTTTATGTTCCGTGTTCTACAATGACTTATTATCCATTTGATTATATATTTACAAGAATTTTAGGTAATGATGACCTGTTTAGGGGACTTTCTACCTTTGCGGTAGAAATGTTAGAATTTAAGGCTATTTTAAAATATGCGGATAAAAAGACATTGGTGTTAGGGGATGAATTATGTTCTGGGACAGAGACGACTTCAGCAATCAGTATATTTTTAGCGGGTATAAATTCTCTCTATACATCTAGAAGTAAATTTATTTTTGCGACGCATTTTCATGAAATTGTAGAGTTTGATGAAATCATGACTAAAGAGAGATTATCTTTAAAACATATGACAGTTCAATATAATCCTGAAGAAGATAAATTAGTGTATGAAAGAAAGCTAATGCCTGGTCCAGGAACAAATATGTATGGCTTAGAAGTATGTAAAGCGTTACACTTACCTGAAGATTTTCTTAAAGAGGCACATCAATTAAGAAATAAATATTATACAAAAGATTTAGTATTGGATTATCAGTCGTCACATTTTAATGCTAAGAAATTAATGGGAGTGTGTGAGAGATGTAAGAAGAAGAAAAGTACAGAAGTTCATCATTTGCAACATCAAAAAGATGCTGATGAGGAAGGATTTATAGGAAAATTTCATAAAAATCACATGGGTAATTTAATTGCCCTGTGCCATGAATGCCATGAACAATTACATAAAGATACTAGTAAAGGACATGTACGACAAAAAACAGGATTACATTCTACTGGTATTTTGAGAGAAGTCTAAAATAATAATATTTTATCAATATAAATGTGGATGTTAACAGGTTTAATTTTAGCTTTTATATTGATATTATGGATAATAATAGATATAGGTATGCCCACGGACCAATTAACCATTCCAGAGCCTATACGATTAATGATGGTATTTTTTATACAACATTTACCACAAATATTATTTATAGTCTTGATTATTTTTGGCATTTTGATTGTAATTAATTATTATAAATGGGATTTAAATCCTATAGTTTCAAAAAAACTAGTGAGTGCCGTAGAAGTAGAGGGTTTTGATGGCGCAGATGATTTTTGTAATGTGTATAAACATTCACCATATGAATTAGATAAACAATGTCAAACATTAACAAAAGACAATTGTCTATTAACTGATTGTTGTGGTTGGTTGCCAGCTTTGCAAAATAATAAATGTATAGCAGGAGATAAAGGAGGGCCAAAATCTGCTATAGAAAATTATACTTTAGATATTATGCATGATCCAATTATTAATGTATTAGACCATTGGGAGCATAGAGAGAAAAGTCGTTAATGACGTAAATGAGGATGAATACAATGTTCTTTAGTAGGATATATCATACCAGATAAACAAGGTGTATCGTCCACCTTAATACAAGAACGGAATCCCCTATCTTCTCCTATATAACAATAGCCTGATTTACGTTTACTTTGAGAAGACTGGGTCATGCCTAGAGAAGAATCGGCTTCTGGCTTATGGTGTTTTTTTTTATGGTCTATTGATTTTCCTAAATCTGTCGTTCCATCAATTGTCCCCGTAATTACATTTTTAATAGTATCAGATGTTTTTTTTACTCCTTTATCGGCAGCTATAGTTACTGTTTTAGTAGTATCTAATGTTAGTAATCCTATGTTAGAGAGAAATTGCAAAACCGGTTCACTAAAATAATTAGTAATTAAATTAGTCGTATTTGCTAGATATTGAAATAGATTAATTCCTAGAACGGCTAATATTAAAATAAGCATAACAACTTTGAATGTAGTGGATTGTAGAAAATTACTAGATTCTGAAGATGTCTCTCCTAAAGTAGAAGCTAGACTTTTATTCATTGTAGGCATTGCTTCTGTAAATATGGGATCGGGTGATTCAGTCATATAATATAAGTATATTAAAATAATTATATTACTTAATATTAATGAGCATATTTGAAAAAAATATGGATTATTTAATGCATCATCGTGATACAGTATTAAAAACTGATAAAGCTAAGCAATATTTTGATAGTATTATGAATGATTTAAAAACTGTTGAAAAACTACATCCAGAGATAGATAATCCTAATCATGAAGCTGGAGTAGAAGAATATGGTCCTGTGCCTGGACGTTGTAAAAAAGGCTATCACAAAAATAAATTGTCTAAAATGTGTGAAAAGAAGGAGGCTAAGCCAGTCACCAAGGCTAAGCCTGTCCACAAGGCTAAACCAGTCCCAAAACTAAATAATTCTTGTGAAAATAAATTAATTGTATTAGCTAAACAACATGAGAAAGCACTTCAAAAAATAGATGCGCAAAATAAAAAACTTAAGCATTGTACATCTGAGTCATTTAAGCAAGATAAAGACCATTATGGTCCGGTAAAAGGGCGTTGTCGTAAAGGTTACCATAAAAATAAAACGACTAAATTATGTGTTAAAAAGAAAAATGTTACCCTTAAAAAATCACTTCCACCGACACAGATGGTAAATTATATGACAAAGAAAAAAAGTCCAAAAACTAAAGGTCCAAAGACCATACCCTTAGCACCAAAAGCAACAAAATTAATAACCATTAAAGACTTAACCCCTAAACCTTTACAAGAATTAAGTAAGGATATACAGACCGCATTAAAAACTAAACAAAAAGTAGATATTACAAAATTAAAATCTTATTCGCCCGAAATCAACCAACAATTAATTACAAAGACCGCAAGTGATAAGATGGATATATTTGGAAATTGTAAGGTTTTAGAGAGATATAAAGAAGGGTCTGCAAAAAATGTAATTAAACCACGAGTGTGGAATGGGCAAAAATGTGTTGATTTTACACTGAATGTAGCCCAAACCGTATTATTACAAAACTTAGCGAGTCAAAATATACATCCAGTAGAAAATATTATTGCTCCTAAGCAAATTGAGTCTAATTGTTGGTTTAATACTCTTTATATGATTTTCTTTATTAGTGATAAAGGTCGGAAGTTTTTCAAATTTTTTAGACAGTTAATGATTCAAGGTAAAACAGCAATGGGTGCATCAATTCCACCTAAATTATGGAAACCATTTGCTTTATTAAATTTGGCAATAGAAGGAACCTTAACCGGATATAATGATATTTCAAAATTTAACACAAATACTTTAATTGGAGAGATTTACAAAGATATACCTGCTAAATATAGAAAGTCAACTGTAAAATATATCGGTGAAGCTGGAAATCCTGTAGACTATTATTATACAATAGTTAAATACTTAGGAACAGATAAAATAATGACTATACATGATATAGATGTATATCAGTTTAAAAAATTACAACCCGTATCTAAATCTACTGGTGCGCCGTATTTTTTAGATAAAACTGTTTTACCTGAAGTCATTATATTACGTTTATTTCATAATGACCAGATTAAACATCCAGATGATATATCATTTCAAAATTCAAAAGGAAGTAAGGCGACTTATAAACTAGACTCCGCAGCTATTATTGATACTCAGCGTCAGCACTTTTGTTGTCTAATTACCTATGATAAAAAAGAGTATGGTTTTGATGGTGCTTCATTCAAACGATTAAATCCATTTAAATGGAAACAGTTAATAAATAAGAACCAAGAGTGGACATTTGAAGGGTCTAATTTTAATAATAATCCGGCTACACCTATCACGTGGAACTTTCTAGATGGATATCGGGAGTTGTTTTACTATCGGGTATAATATTGTCTTCATTTAATTTCTTTAATCTCTCTTTTATCATCACCAACTTTTGTCGCCAAGTGAATTTATTCGACTTTGACCCAATAATAGGTTTTATTAGTTTAGGATGTTTTTCTATTTTAAAAAACTCCCTAAATAATTGACGTTCTTTATTATAACATTCATG